>Ga0306925_10000403_pt1 | contig 30841 bp, 30 predicted proteins | sample flu12Cox44000176_FD_203755 | JGI IMG/M metagenome (GOLD analysis project Ga0306925, IMG submission 203755) | Lab enrichment of tropical soil microbial communities from Luquillo Experimental Forest, Puerto Rico - flux8day.12C.oxic.44.000.176 (v2)... | ecosystem: Environmental > Terrestrial >... | reverse complement strand
GAACAGCAGATTCAATGGATGACGAGCCTCAGCCATCCATTGTAAGGCTTAACCGCAAAAGCTCGTCACGGATCAAATGGCCGGATCGCTTAAACTAGCTGCGGTGGACGGATTCACGCGGATCACGAAGGTCTGATCCGAAAAGAAGTACCGCCTCCCCGTGCTTCCAGGGTTAACCGGATTTCCATTGATCGAGTAACCGGAGGGATTGCCGTCGGGATCGTTGGCTGTGACGGTATAAGTAAAGGTGTATCCGTCCTTGGTGCCACCCGCCACGACGTTATCAATCAGAAGGGCATTTGTCGGGCTGGCTGACGTGCCGCTGCCTCCCAAATTGCTGAGCTGTGTGGAGAAACCCTGGCCAAATTGCACGGAGTAAGAAGCCTGACCTGTATTGATCGTCCTTATACTCTGAACCGCGGAAGCCTCGTTTGCAGCCATCTTGGAGCTCAAAAAGCTGGGGACAGCGATCGCAGCGATAATCAGAATGATCGCCACGACGATCAGCAATTCGATGAGTGAGAATCCTGATTGTGCACGCTTCATTCGGAACCGCCACCGTCGGTCGACTGTTAATTCGAGAGTACCCACAAAGAGAATCGTACACAAGATGTGCATGTCGAGGGCCACAAGGAAAACGATAACCCGAGTCTTTTTCAGCTCACGCAGACTCCCATATCCTTCGCTCGGCCTGATTATGGACAAGAAATGTCAGCGTTCCGCCCAAGAGTGACACTATCTGCCTACGTTTCACCCTTGGGATATGCGCCAAACTCCCGCTATAAGGAAGTAAGCGCAAAAAAAAATGGAGCGGGCACGAATGCCCGCTCCATTTCACTGCTACGAGATTTGCCCGAATCTTACAGCGGATTCGTGCCCACCGTGCAGGTGCCAGTCGCGTTGTCCGAATAGAGCACAAGCGACTGGTCGCTGCAGAAGATGCGCGTGCCCGTGGAGCCGGTGGTGACCGGTGTTCCGGTGGACGTATACACTGCAGCCGTGGGACCGTTAACCTTGAACGTATAGCCGCTCTTGGTGCCGCCCGCCAGCAAGGCATCAATCAAGCAAGCCTGAGTGGAGCTGGTGCCCGTCGCGCAAGCTGTCGCTGCGCCGCCGAGATTCGCCAGCGAGGTGAACGTCTGATACGTGTTCGCATAGGTCACTTCCGCCGTGTTGATCGAGCGGAGAGAAGCGACCGCCGAAGCCTCGTTTGCCGCCATCTTGGAGCGGATGAGGTTCGGAATTGCGATAGCCGCGATGATCAAAATGATCGCGACGACGATCAGCAACTCGATAAGAGAGAAACCCTTTTGCTTCTTCATGAAATCTCCTTGAGAGAGTAATGGTGCCAGAGCACGTCCAGGGAACGTGCAAGGGGGATGCCAACCTAGGAGAGGGAGTACGGACGTACCATGAATTCTGCAACACTAAGACATATAAGGAGTTAAATTCAAATGAATAGTACTAAGCGAGCGCCAGAAACCCGGCAAATCCCGGCTCATCGCCGTCGCTGACATTATTTGTCATTCGTGACTGCCGTAAATGGTCAGTCCCGCAGCTTCCCGAGGCCACCTCGATTGCCTTTAATGCCTGGCTCTTTGCCGCCGCCGTTCGATTGCGCGCTCGGCTGCTGGCCTTGATTTGGAGCGCCTGATTCTTATAGGTCGTGCTTCTTGGCAAAATGACGGAAGGATCTGTAGCTGATCTTCAACAGTTCCGCAGCACGCGTGCGGACTCCATCGGCCTTCTCCAGCGCGGCTTGCAAGTAGCGTTTCTCGGTCTCGGCTACGACGCGTTCGAAGTCGATTCCCTCTGGCGGAATCTGCAAGTTCTCCAATTGTTGCCCCGCAGCGGCCAGTGTCGGTGTGCCATTGCCTGAAACGCGATCCGGCAAGACTGTCATGCTGATTTCCGGTCCGCTCTCTAAGGCCACGGCTCGCTCGATTGTATTTTCCAGTTCGCGCACGTTGCCCGGCCAGTCATAGGATTCCAGCCGTTGCATGGCCTGCGGGGAGATCGCCTCGAGCGGCTTCTCCATGGATTTCCGGAAGCGCTCGAGAAAGTGCCGGGCTAGCAAAGGAATATCTTCGCGGCGCTCGCGCAACGGCGGCACGTGAATGGGAATCACACTCAAGCGGTAGAATAAATCCTCGCGAAACTCTCCGTCGGCGATAGCTTTCTCCAAATCCTTATTGGTCGCGGCGATCACGCGGACATCCACGTCGAGTTCTTCCGTGCTTCCCAGCGGCCGCACCTTGCCCTCTTGCAAAACGCGATAGAGCTTCACTTGCATGGTCTGGTCCATGTTGCCGATTTCATCCATGAATAGCGTGCCGCCATGCGCCGCCTGGAAGAGTCCCCGCCGGTTTTCGTTGGCGCCGGTAAACGCGCCCTTGATGTAGCCGAAGAGTTCCGATTCGAGGAGTGTTTCCGGAAAAGCTCCACAATTGATGGTGATAAAAGGCGCCTGGGCTCGCGCGCTGTTTTCATGGATGGCACGCGCAACCAATTCTTTTCCCGTACCGCTTTCGCCGGTAATCAACACACGGCTGGTCTGCGGCGCAACGGTTTGAATCATGTCGAAGATCGCGCGCATTTTGGAACACTGCCCAATGATATTGTCGAGGCCGGTGAGGCGGCGCAGTTCGCGGCGCAGGTAGCCCGCTTCTTTCTTCCACTTCAAGTTCTCCGACACTTCGCGCACGGCCACGCGCAACTGTTCCACGAGGTCGTGGTCCTTGATCACGTACCGGTTGGCGCCCTCATTCGCCGCGGCAATCGCCGTTTCCAGCGTAGGAACGCCGGTGATGAGCACGAAGTACGAATCCGGCGCAATCTCGCGTGTAAACCGAAGGAGTTCGACGCCCGTGGCTCCGGGCATCCGCACATCGGAGATGACGATGTCATAGAGCGAACCTTCCAGCTTGCGCTTGGCATCCTCGACGCTATGCGCCACCTCGACACGGTGCCCTTCCTTGCGGAAGGTGATCTCGAGGAGCTCACAGATGGATTTCTCGTCATCCACGACGAGGATGTGGGCCATTTCGCGCCTAGTGTCTTTCGCAGCGGTTTTTGTCGCCTGCATAGAACCTCATTCGACGCGCGGGAGCTCAATAACGAACTCCGCGCCTTTGTCTTTTTCACTGAAAACGCTAATGCGCCCATTGTGCGCCTGAATGATCTGATAAACGATGGCGAGTCCGAGCCCCGTGCCGCCCTCGAAATTGGACTGCAACGGCTCAAAGATCTTGGTCCTCTGGCCAGGATGCAGGCCGATGCCGGTATCCCGGAAGGAAATGCGCAGCCAGTCCGGAATCTGTTCGATGCCGACGGTGAGCGTGCCACCCTCGGGCATGGCGCGCATGGCGTTGTCACACAGGTTCCAGAAGACCTGCTTGATCTTATTCGGATCCACCATGGCCCTGGAAACCTGCCCGTTGAATGCCCGGACGATTCGAAAATTCTTTTCCACTCCAGGCTTTCTTTCGATCAGCAAAAGGGTCTCATCGAGGAGTGGGCGCACATCCGCTTCCTGAAACACGTAAGACTTATCGTGGGAGTAGTTCAGAAAGTCCGTAATGATGTGATTGAGACGCTCCGATTCCCTGCTGACGATATTCACGAGGTGCTTCTCATCTTCCTCGAGCGGAACCAGGCGCGCCAGTTCCTTGACGGCTCCCGCCATGGCCGTCAAGGGCTGGCGGATTTCGTGCGCGATCGCTGCGGAAAGGCGCCCGACTGCCGCCATGCGTTCCTTGGTCGCCACTTCCTGCTCCAGGCGGCGCAACTCCGTCAGGTCCTGAAAGTTAAAGACGTACCCACTGCGAGCGGTATCCCGCGTGCGCAACGGCGAAACGGAAATTCCCAGGTAACGCCGCAAACCTCCCGGGGTGCGTACCTCGATTTCCCGGCGCAGCGACAGCTTGTCTGGCAGCGAAGACATGTCCACCAGCCAGAATTCCGGACTGACTTCCCGAAGATCATGCCCGCGCAACTCCGCGAAAGAGCGGCCAAGAATTTCTTCACCCGTGCGATTGATCAACACGATGCGGCCTTCCAGATCGGTGGTCACGAGACCGCCGCGCATCGAATGGATGATGTCGGCCGTGAAATCCTGCAATTCCAACAGCTCTTCTCTTTTTTGTTCGAGTTCACTGCTCTTTCGCCGCAACGACCACGCCAGAAGGCTGGCCAGATAGGCTACCGCTAGAAACCCGAACGTATTACTGAGAAACCAAAGCCGCAAGCCTTCGGGAGAGGGAGCGGACAGCGCGGTGCGCGGCAACTTGCCGTAATAGGTGAGCAAAGTCACTGTTCCTAACGATGCGAGACAGAAAACGGCCGTCAAGAAGGCTAGCTGGCGTGTGAACAGAATGCTGGCGACGATGATCACCAGGAGATACAAAGAGGTGAAATTGCTGTCCTGGACTCCTGTCGCATAAACGATTCCCGTGATCATCACCACGTCGCAGAAAACTTGCACCGCGCCGAACCAACTCGTCTCGGGCAGGAGCCGCACCAGGATGAGGTGCAGGATGCTGATGGTGATCCACAAAATGATGATGGGGAGGAAATAACGAGGAGAGCCGGCGGAAGGAACATATTGCGGCCACACCACGCCGACGCCCAGAATGAGCGCAATCATGAGCAGGCGGACCCGTGTCAACCATTCGACCCATTCCCGCCGATTAAAGGTCTGTTCCATAACCAAAGGTTACGTATGGGCATCCCCCGACTGCCCCCTCTATCTTAAAACGGAAAAAGGAGGACAGGGGCATGGCTCCTGTCCTCCTTTTCCGAAGTGGTACCTGCTTAGTGCGACGTGGCGAGTTTGCCGATCAACGAGAACAGCGGCAAATACATGGAGATCACGACGCCGCCGACGACGACGCCCAGGAAAACGATCATGATGGGCTCAAGCGCGGTGAGCAAGTCTTTCACCGCCGCGTCCACTTCTTCTTCGTAGAAATCAGCGATCTTCTGCAGCATGGCGTCCATCGCGCCGGTCTGTTCGCCGACCGCGATCATCTGCGTCACCATGCCGGGGAATACGGCCGATTCCTTTAACGGTTCGGTGAGAGACTTACCTTCTTCGAGTGATCTCCTCACCCGGAATAGCGCTCTTTCGATGACGGCGTTACCGGAAGTCTTGGCGGTAATGTCGAGGCCTTCGAGAATCGGCACGCCGCTGGCGATGAGCGTTCCCAATGTACGCGTGAAACGCGCCACGGCAATCTTGCGCATCAGGAGGCCGAGAACCGGCAGCTTCAGGATAACCGTATCGATGGCCAAGCGACCCTGTGGCGTGCCGTGCCAGACCTTAAGTCCGACGACGGCCCCGACCGCAAAGACCACAATGAGCAATCCGAAAACACTTCCGACGAAGTTGCTGGCCATGATGACGATCTTTGTTGGCAGCGGTAGGTCCACACCCAAGCCGGCGAATAGCGTTGCGAACACCGGAACGACCTTCCAGAGCAGGAGGGTGATGACGCCGCCGGCGATGGTCAAAACGCCGATCGGATAGACCAGCGCGGACTTCACCGCGCGCTGCAATTTCACGTTCTTTTCGATGTACGTGGACAGGCGCTGGAGAATGGTGTCCAGAATACCGCCCGTCTCGCCCGCTTCCACCATGTTGGTATAGAGGGGGTCAAAGACCTTGGGGTACTGCTTCATGGCCGCCGAGAGCGTGCTGCCGCCTTCGACCGCCGAGCGTGTGCCCGTCAGGACCTTTTGAAAGGTCTTGTTCTCCTGTTGGCTGGCAAGAATCTCCAGGCATTGCACCAGTGGCAATCCAGCGTCGATCATGACGGAGAACTGGCGGGTAAAGACCGCCAATTCCTTAGCCGTCACGCCGGAGCCGAAGGTGGGCAGGTTGAACTCCTTGCCCTTCTCCGACATCTTTGTCGGCGTGATCTGTTGCCGCCGCAGCAGGCTTTGCAGTTCCGACTTGTTGCTGGCGCTCATCTCTCCGGCGACAGAAGTTCCCGCGCGATTGGTTCCTCGATACGTAAAGACCGGCATGGTATATGTCCTCCTCAGCGGTCAAAAATCGAATTCCCGACAAATCCTTGCAGACTGCCAAACTCTAGTGCCGCGCTCCGGCGGGCGACTTCCCCGGGGAGACCTTCCCCGTTCCCGGAGTGCTGGAAACGCCGCGATTGATCATGTCCTGCAACTCGTCCGGGTTGGACGAGCGGGAGATGGCCATGTCCAGCGTAATAATTTTTGAAAAATAGGCGTTCGCCAAGCCCTGATTAAACGTTTGCATACCCGTCTGCCCGGTTCCGGTCTGCATGGCGGAATAAATCTGGTGAATCTTGTCTTCGCGCACCAGGTTGCGAATAGCCGGGGTCGGAATGAGGACCTCCATCACCATCACGCGCCCGCGGCCGTCGGACCGCGGTAGGAGCGCCTGACAGAGAATGCCTTCGAGGACCATGGAGAGTTGCGCGCGAATTTGCGGCTGCTGGTGCGCAGGGAAGACGTCAATAATACGGTTGATCGTGGAAGCCGCGGAATTGGTGTGCAGCGTGGCAAAGGTCAAGTGGCCGGTTTCCGCGATGCGCAGCGCGGATTCGATGGTTTCCAGGTCGCGCATTTCGCCGATAAGCACTACGTCCGGATCTTCACGAAGGGCCGCGCGGAGAGAATTGGAGAAAGAGTGCGTGTCGGCATGGACTTCTCGCTGGTTGACCAGGCACTTCTTGTGATTGTGCAAGAACTCGATCGGATCTTCGATCGTGATCATATGTTCTTCGCGTTCCGCGTTGATTTTATCGAGCATGGCCGCCAGTGTGGTGGACTTGCCCGACCCGGTCGGCCCGGTCACCAAAACCAAACCACGCGGTTTATCGCAAAGCCCGCGGACCACGGCAGGTAGCCCTAGGGCGTCGAATCCCTTGATTTCCCAAGGGATGGTACGAAACACAGCGCCAACTGCGCCACGCTGATTGAACACGTTGCCGCGGAATCGCGCGAGGTTCTTTAAGCCGAAGGAAAAGTCGAGTTCGAGGTTCTCCTCAAAGCGGTGCTTTTGCGCGTCGGTTAGAACACTGTAAGCCAGCGATTTGGTGTCCGCGGCCGTAAGCGGAGGCATATCCAGGGGACGCAAGCGGCCGTGCACGCGCACGCGCGGCGAGCTATTGGTGGTGATGTGAAGGTCGCTGCCACCCATCTCAATCATTTTCTTCAGCAGTTCGCTCAGTGTTATGCCAGCCATAATTGCCTTCTCTCCAATCTAAAAAACCGATTCGCGAAGAACTTCTTCCATGGTCGTCTGACCAGCCGCGACCTTTATCAGGCCGCTGCGGCGCAGGGTAATCATTCCCTGTTCGATGGCTTTCTTCTTCAACTCCAAAGCCGAGGCACCCACAAGGATGAGTTCGCGCAACTCGTCATTGATTTCCATAACCTCGTACAAACCCGTGCGGCCCTTGTAGCCACCCTTGTTGCAGGTGGAGCAGCCTTTGCCGTGGTAGATCTTTGTCGTCTTCGCTTCTTCCGGGCTGAAGCCCGCATCAATCAAAGCCTGTTCCGGCACGTCCAGCTGTTCCTTGCAATTCAAGCAAATGCGGCGGACCAGCCGCTGGGCGCAAATCAAGTTCACCGAAGTGGCCACCAGAAACGGCTCAATCCCCATGTTCATCAAACGGCTGATGGTGGAAGGGGCGTCGTTGGTGTGCAGCGTTGAAAGGACCATGTGTCCCGTCAGCGCGGCTTTCACGGCGATTTCCGCGGTTTCGAAGTCTCGAATCTCGCCGACCAGAATAATGTTGGGATCTTGGCGGAGGAAAGCGCGCAGGGCAGCTGCGAAGTTCAGTCCGATCTGCTCTTTCATCTGCACCTGATTAATTCCCGCCAACTGGAATTCGACGGGGTCCTCGGCAGTCATGATATTGGTATCTACCTGGTTGAGCCGGGCGACGGAGGAGTACAGGGTATTGGTCTTGCCGGAACCCGTTGGGCCCGTGACGAGCACCATGCCGTAGGGTTTCAAGATGTTGCGTTCGAATTTTTTCAGAGACTCGGCTTCGAAGCCGAGCTTGGTCATGTCCAGTCGCAGGTTCTCCTTGTCGAGCAACCGGAGAACGATTTTTTCGCCGTAAAGAGTCGGCACACTCGAAACGCGGAAGTCTAATTCCTTTTTCTTGCCATCGGCCTTGTACTTGATCATGATGCGGCCGTCCTGCGGCAAGCGCTTCTCCGCGATGTCCAGCTTGGCCATGATCTTCAGACGGCTGGTCATGGCGTCGCGCAACTTCAGCGGCGGGCTCATCACCGTTTGCAACATGCCGTCCACCCGGAACCGCACGCGCATTTCATTTTCATAGGGCTCGACGTGAATATCGCTGGCGCCCCGCTTGACGGAATCCGTCAAGATCAAGTTGACCAGCTTGATGATGGGGGCTTGCTCGGCGGCTTTCTCGAGCGTAGCCGCGTCCATTTCCTGCTCTTCGGCCGTCAGTTCAAGTTCCTGGTCATCGTCCACCAGGTCCTTCATCAAGTTGCTTAGTTCTTCGTGATTCGAACCGCCGCCGTAGAAACGGGAAATGGCTTCGCCGATCGCGGATTCCGAAGCCACAACCGGTTCGACGTTGAACCCGGTCATAAACTTGATGTCGTCCATAGCGAAGACGTTCGTGGGGTCCGTCATCGCGATGGTAAGAACCGACCCTACCCTGGAGAGCGGGATTACCTGATACCGAAGCGCGGTGTCCTGCGGAATCAACTTGATAACGCCGGGATCGATTTCGTAATACTTGAGGTTGATGGAAGGGACGCCGTACTGCCGCGAAAGCACACCGGTGATATCATCATCGGTGATGTAGCCCATCTTCGTCAGGCAGCTTCCCAGCTTACCGCCATTGGAGCGCTGAAATTCCAGCGCTTTGTCCAGCTGGTCCTGCGTGATCAGGCTTTCCTTCAATAATATTTCGCCCAAACGGACGGACATCCGCAGTACTCCCTAGGGACAAGTGCACCCAAGGCTCACGATAGCAAAGGGGCGAAAAACTCGCCGCCAGAATTTACCCCCCCGTTCTGAATTCGCTAATACCTGTACAGGAGAACAGGCTCCGGCGTCAAAGGACAGTGGCGAATTCTTGACTTGCTGCGGATGCGTGGCTATCTTCCGAAGTAGATGTCTGCAACCACTTATTTGCCGACTGCCAGGAAGAAGACCGCTCCGAAAGCCGGTGCTTCGCGGAATCGCCATCGCGAAGCCGACTTCACGGCCCTGCCGGTTCTGCAAGAATACTACCAAGCCCTGTTCCAGGCTCATGGATCGCAGCATTGGTGGCCGGCCCGTACCCGCTTTGAGGTCATTGTTGGGGCGATCCTCACGCAGAACACCAGTTGGAGCAACGTCGAGCGGGCACTGGCCGGCCTGCGCCATGAAAAGTTGCTGAATCCCGCGGCGCTTGCTCGCATCCAGGAAGCCAAGCTGGCGCAACTGATTCGTTCTTCGGGATACTTTCGCCAGAAAGCGCGCAAGTTGAAAGCTTTCGTTCACTTCCTCAACCAAGTCTATGGAGGATCCCTTGTCAGGATGTTTCGCGCACGGACGGATCTCCTGCGCGCGCAACTGCTTGAAGTCCATGGCATAGGCCCAGAGACAGCGGATTCTATCCTCCTCTACGCAGGTGGTCACCCAGTCTTCGTCGTCGACGCGTACACGCGCAGGATTCTCGAACGGCACCATCTGGCCGACGGTAGAGAGTCGTATGAACGGATCCGCCAGACCTTCGAACAAAACCTACCTCCCAGCGCCTCGCTCTTTAACGAGTATCACGCACTCATCGTAAGAACAGGCAAGCACTTCTGTCGCACGCGAAAACCCCTCTGCGACGGTTGCGCCCTAAAGCCGTTCCTCCCCGCCCCTGCGGAGCCCACTTTATGAGCCCGCCCCGCCCCCCCTCGCCGATGCGGTTGGCCATTGGCGGCGTGCTTCTGACCTTGCTTCTCGCCGCGGTCTTTACCCTGGGGTCGCTCGACGTGCCCATTGAACCGCGGTCGTGGCGAGAGATCATCGCTCTTTACGCAGTCTCCAGCTTTATTACTGCAGCATTGCTGGTCTTTGGACTCATTCTTACGCGCAGCATCGTCCGGCTCCTGATCGAGCGAAGCAAGGAACAGCTCGGCGCGCGCTTCAAAACTAAGATGGTTCTCGGGGCTATGGCGGTTTCCTTACTGCCCGTCATCTTCATGTTCTTCGTCAGCTATTCCCTGCTGAACCGTACGCTCGGCCGATGGTTCCCTCGTCCGCTGGAAATTGCTTCGGAAGAAACGCAAGAGCTCTTGAACGACTTGGGCCGTGGTACTCTGCCGCGATTACATACGCTTGGCCATCAGGCGGCTACATATATCGGCGAAGACCCGAAGCTCTTTTTGCAACATGCCTTCGCGCTTGGCCTCGACGCGGTATGGGTTCTTGACTCTTATGGCAATCTCGTCGTTGGCGGGGTGGTTTGTGACGATCCAGGGGAAGATCGCTCCGTAGAAATCTGCAGCGTCAGCGGCGTGAAGGGATCACAACAACGCATACTACCGAGCGGCGTCGAAATCTGGGAGTCGAAGGATAAGAGTTATTTCGCTGCCCAGGTTCCCGTGTCCCTCGGGCCGTCGGAGCAAGGAACCCTCATCGCGGCTTACCGCACCAGTCCCAATTTCGTAAAACGCTGGACGACCATTCAGGCGCAAACGGCAGAATACGAAAATGTGAAGCAGAACCTGCGCGCCCTGAAGCGCCAGATGCTACTCATCCTTTTCTTCTTCACGCTTCTGGTTCTCTCTGCCGCCACTTGGGTCGCCTTGTTTCTCGCAAAACAGGTCACCGTGCCGATCCAGGCGCTGGCCGAGGGGACGCGCGAGGTCTCGGCTGGAAACTTTGGCTACCAGGTTCCCGAACAGGTACAGGACGAACTGGGCATGCTGGTGCGCTCTTTCAACACCATGACCACCCAATTGCACGATAACCGTTCGCAGATTGATGAATTCACGCGGAACCTCCAACTGGCCGTACAGGAACTCGAACGACGGCGACAATTAATGGAAACCGTTCTCGAAAACATTCCTGCCGGCGTCACTTATCTCGACGCCGATGGCCGCATTCAGAAAACGAACACTGCCCTGACCAGAATGTTCGGCCTGACGCCACGGGATATCGAGTCACCGGAAGTTCTACTTGGCCTGGAGGCTTACCGCACGGTCCAGCAACTGATGCGCCGCTCTCTGCGCATGGGTGTGGTTTCGCGCGAAATCGAGGTGCTCGTCGGTGGGCGCATCCTGCATCTCGCCGCCACGGTCAGTTCCCTGGGCCCGCGCAAGGCCAACACCGGCTATGTTCTCGTCTTTGATGATTTGACGGAGGTGTTGCGCGCACAAAAGTCCGCGGCGTGGCAGGAAGTGGCCCGCCGCATCGCCCATGAGATCAAGAATCCCTTGACGCCCATTCAGCTCTCGGCGCAGCGGCTCACTCACCAACTGCAGCGGCGCACCGACGATGGCGCCGAAACGCCCAAGGATCCCGAATTGGCCCGTATCGCGCAAGAATGCGCTAACTTGATTGAACGGGAAGTGGGCACGCTCGCCGCATTGGTCAATGAATTTTCCCAGTTCGTTCGTTTCCCCACCGCCAAGCTCCAGCCCACTGATACCAACACCACCGTGCATGAGGCAATCGAGGTTTTTGCCGGGCGCCTCGACGGCATCTCCCTGAAGACATCGCTCGAAGAACGATTGCCTTCAGTTCGTGCGGACGGGCCGTTGTTGCGAAGCGTGATCGTCAACTTGATTGACAACGCTGCAGAAGCGCTCGAGGACTCGCCCTGCCGCGAAATCTCCGTCACCACCCATCTCCACTCCGAATCCGATACGATTGAAATCGCAGTGTCGGATACTGGCCACGGGATTTCTCCGCAGGACAAGGACAAGCTTTTCCTTCCGCATTTTTCGACCAAGGAGCGCGGCACCGGGCTGGGCCTGGCCATCGCCGCTCGAATTATTTCCGAGCATGGCGGTTCTCTCCGTGTAGAGGATAATCATCCTGTGGGCTCGCGGTTTCTGATTGAACTGCCGATTGCGGAGATTTCCGCTGCGGCCGCAACCGAGCGTTCCGGAATGGATAGCGATTCATGAGTCTGACCCCGAGAATTCTGGTTGTGGACGATGAAGCTGGCATACGCGAATCCCTGACCTCCATCCTCCGCGACGAACACTACACCGTCGAAGCTGTGGCGTCCGCCGAGGAAGCCCTCGATCGTATCGGGACGGGCGATCCTCATGTGGTGTTGCTGGACATCTGGCTTCCCGGCATCGATGGATTGGAAGCGCTGAGCCGCATTCAGGCTCTTCCCGGAGCGCCCGCAGTGATTATGATTTCTGGCCACGGCAACATCGAAACGGCCGTCCGGGCGACCAAGCTCGGCGCGTTTGATTTCATTGAGAAGCCTCTCTCTCTCGAGAAAATCATCGTATTGGTTCGCAACGCTCTCAAGCAGCGCCGCTTGCAGGAAGAAAATCAGGTCCTACGGAGTGAACTGAGTCATCGCTACCAGGTGATCGGCGAGAGCGTGCCCACCAAAGCGCTGCGCCAGCAAATCGCCGTCACAGCTCCCACCAACGGCCGCGTGCTGATTTATGGCGAGAGCGGAACCGGAAAGGAGCTCGTCGCGCGCGCTTTACACGCCGCTAGCCTGCGCAACAAAGGACCCTTTGTTGAAGTCAATTGTGCGGCCATTCCCGAAGAACTGATCGAATCCGAGCTTTTCGGACACGTAAAGGGAAGCTTCACCGGGGCCAGCGAAGATAAAACAGGCAAGTTCCAGAAGGCCGATGGCGGCACTCTCTTTCTCGACGAAGTCGGCGATATGAGCCTGCGCACGCAATCCAAGGTCCTGCGCGTTCTCGAGGAGCAGCGCTTCGAGCGTGTCGGCTCGAATCAGACCACACGCGTGGATGTGCGCGTGCTGGCGGCGACCAACAAGAATCTCGAGCAGGAAATCGCACGCGGCGCATTTCGCCAGGACCTTTTCTACCGGCTGAACGTGATTCCCTTTTTCGTTCCGCCCCTGCGCGACCGCAAGGAAGACATTCCGGTCCTGGCGCGCTTTTTCCTGAACGAATTCAGCGCGGAATATGGTAAGAAGACGCGCGAGTTGAGCGATGGCGCGATGGAGATCCTGCTGCGCTATCCCTGGCCGGGAAATGTGCGCGAGTTGAGGAATCTCGTCGAACGCCTCGTGATTGTCTGCCCGCAGTCGCGCATCGAACCGCACCATCTTCCACCGGAACTCTTTCGCGGAGTCGCCGAGAGCCCCCAGCAACCTTATTCCACGCTGCACGAGGCTCGCAGCGCCTATGAACGCGAATTTATTCTGCGCAAACTCCAGGAACACCGCTGGAACATGACGCAAACCGCATCGGCTCTTGGCCTGGAGCGCTCGCATCTCTACCGCAAGATGAAGTCTTTAGGCATTGCCGCTCCGGAATAAGTCACGCCTTCGCGGAACTCTTGATGTAGAATGCAGCCACAATCGAAGGTTGCGACGGATTCCTCTCTTGAAGCGGACGCTGATCTCTCCGCCGTGAACGGCTCGCCGCCGAATTTCAAGCGATTTCTCTTTTCTTCGACGAGTCCTTCGATACGATTGAAAATCCTAGGAAGAAGGAGGAGCGGATTGAAGATCACTTCGGTGGCATTTCTTATACTTTTGGGTCCTGTTTTCCCAGATCTCCGCGCGCAAACCTCAACCCCTGCAAGTGTCATCGCCAATTCTGGGCCGCCAAAATCTGCGGCTTGGTTTCCCCACAATTGGATTCGCGGGCATATTGATTTTGATTTCGCCGGTTCCCACAATGAGCCGGACCTCGGGCGCTGCGCGTATCCTCAGCCGCCTTCCGCAGGCGGCGTCAATTCGCAATGTACCGCGTATGGCCGCTACTTCCTGGGCGGATATGTGGAATTACAACCCCTGAATCGGACCTTTGTCCGCCATCTCTTCGTTTTTTTCCAGCCCAAATTCACTTTTGGAAACAATATCCCGCAGGTGAAATACACCTACTCGATGGAGGCTATCGCTTACGATCGTTCCGTCGGGGTTGGCTTCAACTTGCCGCATAGCTTTGAATTTCGCTTCGCACAACATCAGGTAGATTGGCTGGGGCGTTATAGCAACAACCTGGGCCCGGCCGATCTGCGCACAAACGGTCCCTATGGAATGTATTCAACGGTGGGCGTGCGCTGGAACTTCGGTGGTTACGGTAGCAGTTCGAGTAGCTCGTACTAGTCGTGCACCCGACATGCCCGGGCGCCACAGGGATTGCGCAGGAGAGAAGCGGCGCATCTTCCCGCTCTAGTCTTTGTTCTTCCCCTGATCCTCGCTGAGCGCTTCCAACTGGCTGTGCCAGTCCAGTTCGCGCACCTTCATCGGGTTTTCGCGCCAATCCGATACTACTTTCACAAACAGGCCAAGGTAAATCTTCGTTCCCAACAATTTCTCGAGCTCCTTGCGGGCTTCCGCCCCGATTTTCTTCAGCATTTCGCCCTTGTGGCCGATCAGAATTTTTTTCTGCGAATCCCGTTCCACATGCATGGTCACCTGGATGCGCAGGAGCGTGGGTGACTCCTCGAATTTCTCCACGAACACGGCCAGCGCGTGCGGCACTTCGTGATACGTCAAGTGAATCGCTTTTTCCCGGATGATCTCGCCGGCCAGAAAACGCTCCGGCTGATCGGTGATCTGATCTTCGGGAAAGTACGGCTCACCCTCGGGTAAGTGTTTCAGGATTTCTTGTTGCAGTTCTTCGCATCCCTGGCCTTTGAGCGCGGAAATTGGGACTAGGGCCGCGAACGCAAAAGCCTTGGCGAAAGCGTCCAACAACGGTAGCAGTTTGGGCCTTGGCACACGGTCCGTCTTGTTCAGCGCCAGAATAGTGCGGCCTTCGAAACGTTTGGCCTTTTCGAGCAACAGCGTGTCCGCATGCGGCAATGTGCGACTGGCGTCCACCATGAGCAGGAGAACATCAATGCCTTCGAGCGCTGCAGCTACTTCGCGCATCATCTGGCGATTCAGGGCTGTGTCGCCCTCATGCAATCCCGGCGTATCAATAAACACGATCTGCCCGGCCGGCAGCGTCACGATGCCCTGAATCCGGTTACGTGTTGTCTGCGGTTTCGATGTGACAATCGCCACCTTCTGTCCCACAAGCCGGTTCAGGAGCGTGGACTTGCCCGCGTTGGGTCGCCCGACAATGGCCACAAATCCTGCCCGGTGGCCCTTCTTGCTCGTTGCTTCCGGTTTTCGTACCACCATGTCTCACCTTGTGCCTAGTTGGCGCAGACCTTATTCCGCCTTCGCGTGCGAAGCCGCTGACGCGACGTGCTTCGCGCGAAGCCTCAACACTTTTCGCTGATTCGCCTCCAGCACTTCAAATCTATAGCCTTCCAGATCAACTTTATCCCCCGGCGCAGGCACTTTTCCGGAGACGTGGCTGAGCAGACCGGCAATGGTGGTTACGGTCTCGTCGGAATTTTCGCCGAAGTGGACGCCAAGCAATTCCTCCACGTCCGCGATGGTCATGCTGCCCCGCAAGACCAGGCTGCCATCCGGTTCACGCACGGCATCGGGCGCGGGTTGCTTGGTGTCCACGCCGCTTTCGCCGACGATTTCTTCCACCAAATCTTCCACGGTAGCGATTCCCGCTACCGAGCCATGTTCATCAATGACGATGGCCATGGATTGCCCTTTTTGGCGCATCTCTTTCAGCAGGTCCGATCCAAGCTTGGTCTCCGGCACGAACAGCGCCGGCCGGATCAGCTCGCGAACCGTCCGTTTCGGGAGATCGGTGTCGGCGACCTGAAGCAGGTCTTGCGCGTGGACAACGCCGATGATGTCGTCCAGAGACGTCTCGTAAACAGGCATTTTTGCGAATCTGGTTTCCACGAACCGCGCGTGCATCTCTTCAAGCGTCGCGTCTGCCTGCATTGCCACCAAGTCCGGCCTCGGGGTCATGACCTGGCGAACCCGCTTGTCGCTGAACTCCACTACCTGTTCGATCAGGTCGCCTTGCTCGGGCTCAATGATGCCTTCTTCCTCCGCGACTTCGACAAGCGCTTCAATCCCCTCTTCCGTTCGTTGCTCGTCGGTACGTTCGACTTCCTGTTCCGAAATTCTCGCCAGGGATTCCGTGCCTTCGAGGAATACACGAATGGGCCAAACCAGCCACATGGCGATGCGAATCAGCGGCAGTAACGGAAGGAGCCAGCGCCCCGTCGTGCGGTATAGCAGCATGTCCGGCACGAAGTGCATCGCGATGACGACTTCCAGGGTCAAGAAAACCAGGAACTGCACGCCGGCTTCCCAGCGGTTCGGCACCAGGTAAACGACACCGCGTGTTGTCTCGAGCACCACAAACGCCAGCCAGAAATGGCCGAGGATGCGAAACGTCCGGCCGCCGCTCCTGCGGTTGATTCTTAACTTCGGCTCGATTTCTGCTTCGAAAATTTCCAGATGCTCGTGAACGCGCCCGGTCGTCATCCGCCCGAGTTCGCGGTAGATGAGCGTCATGTAGGAAAAAATCGGCAGGCCCAAAGCCAGAATGAGCACACTGCCTACATAAGCCCAGATGAGCATGTCAGGCCAACCCTAGCCGCCGCCGAAGCCGCATCTCGATGCGCGCCATTTCTCCCCTGTCGGTCTCATGATCGTAACCCAAAAGGTGCAGGACGCCATGCAGGATTAAGATCTGCAACTCCTCGGGAAGCGTGCGGCCCAACAAGCGGGCATTTCGGCGCGCGGCCGCGGGCGAAATCGCGATGTCACCCAGGAATCCACGGACAGCATTCTTTTTCAACGGATCCCGTGCAACGGGTTTCCGCTGCTCCACCGCTGGAAACGATAAGACATCCGTAGTGCCCTCTTTTTTGCGGTACACCTGATTTAACCGCGTCATTTCAGTGTCCGGGATCAGGCGCACCGTAACGCATTCGCCACGAAGGCCGAGTTCGCGTTTTGCTTGACGAAGAAATTGCTGGAGGGGGGGCAGTTGGACACGGACAGACCGCTGGCGATTCTCGATCGCCGCCAGTTCGCGTTCCGCCATCGGGGCCATGGGGTCGCGTCGTCGCTTTGCCATTCCTGTCAGGAGTTGGACTGCTCCGCTTTGTCCGGTTCCTTCGGTGGTATTTGCGGTTTACCGTTACCGCCTCGCGGAGGGTGCGACATGTCAAATTCCTCGTAGGCACGGATAATCTGCTGGACCAGGTTGTGCCGCACGACGTCCTTTTCTCCAAACTGCATCACGCTGATGCCGGGAATGCGTCCGCAAATCTCCATCGCTTCGATCAGGCCGGATTTTTTCCCGGCCGGCAGGTCAATTTGTGTAACGTCACCGGTGATCACCGCTTTCGAATTGAATCCCAAGCGGGTCAGAAACATCTTCATTTGTTCGCTGGTGGTGTTCTGCGCTTCGTCCAGAATCACGAAAGAATCGTTCAGCGTCCGCCCGCGCATGAACGCTAGAGGCGCCACCTCGATGATTCCCTTCTCCAGAAAACGTTCCAGCCTGTCCGCGTCCAGCATGTCGTAGAGGGCGTCATAGAGTGGCCGCATGTACGGATCTATTTTCTGTTGCAGCGTACCCGGAAGAAATCCCAGGCGCTCGCCGGCCTCTACTGCCGGGCGAGCCAGAATAATGCGGTTCATTTGCTTGGTGAGCAGCGCGCTGGCCGCCATCGCCACGGCAAGATAGGTTTTCCCTGTGCCGCCCGGTCCGATGCCGAAGGTCATGTCGTGATTTTCAATCTCTTCCATGTAGCGGCGCTGGCTGGCGTTTTTCGGTGTCACCGCTTTCTTGCCGAAAGAACGCGTTCGCCCGTGTTCAAACATGCTGCGCGGCGATTCATGCGGCTCTTCGGTCGCCACGCGCATCAAGGACTTCACTTCGGCACTGGAAAGCATGCGCCCATGCCGCGTCAGATGGTTGTACTCTTCAATGATCCGCACGGCCTGATCCACGCCCTCTTGCTCACCCTCGACGGTAAGCCGGGTGTCATGCAAGTGCGTGCGCACGCGCAGCGACTCCTCAAGCGTGCGGATGTTTTCATCCAAAGTGCCGAAGAAGGGTTCAATTTTTCCGGTAATGTGTATCGTGCGTCTCATCCACTTGGCAGGTTGTGCTGCGCGAACCGGGTGGCCGATGGCATTCCTCCTGAAATTTCCAGCTGCTGGTCAGCCTAAATGCGGAGAAACTACATTCAAACTAGCGCACACCCGCGCGCGGGTCAAGTTACACGCTTGTGAATGTCACAAGCCCAACGCAACCCTTTTTCGCTCACGGCTTCTTGGCCAGCGCTTCCTTGATGGCTCTTTCCGCAAGCGGCGACATGGCCCCATAGCCCTGCGCGTTGGGATGCAGCCCGTCAAAGGTGAGCTCCGTTTTCAGGAATCCTTTTTCGTCCACCGTGGCGGAAAAATAATCCAGATAGACATAACCGTTCGCCGCCGCGTATTTCTTAATCCACTCGTTCAGGGCCAAAATCTTCTCCGGCGGCCGCCTCTCGGTCTGCAGGAAATGCTTCCCTTCCGCACTTGTTACCGCGTCGCTCACGGGCATCACTGACGACAGCACCACGCGAATCCCGTGCCCGCGCGCAAGCTCGGCCATGGAGGAAAGATTCGCCTCGGTCTCTTCGAGGGTCATGGGCCCTGTGTTTCCGGCAATATCGTTCGTACCCGCAAGAATGACCACAACCCGCGGCTCTAATGCGATCACATCTGGCCGGAAGCGAATCAGCATTTGCGGCGTGGTTTGTCCGCCGATCCCCCGGTCAACATACGGTTTCCCTGGGAAGAACCCGCCGAACTTCGGCAGGGCCCACATATCCGTGATCGAGTCTCCCATGAACACCACGCGGTCCTCTCCCTTCGCGGGAAGAGCAAGTGTTGCATTCGTATCGCGGTAGCGGCTCAATTGCGGCCAATCCTGCAGGATACTTTCGTCATGTTCGAGTCTTGCTTGCAGGGCCGGAAGGTCCGCGCACTCGGCTGCCGGCTTCGTGGACGTTTCATTATTCACCGCAGCCTGCTGGGCCCACGAAGAACCACAAAGCAGCAAGCTAGCCAGCATCACCAGATGTTTCCTAACCACGGATCGATCTCCTCGTTGTTGTTTCTCGAAACCGCTTCGCTCGGTAACAACCCGATAGTAGCCATCTGATTACCTATTCTTTAGTACGTAAGAACTATAGACGTAGGCAAAGCGGAACGCAAAACTCGTATGACAACAAAGAGCTATTGGATTTCGAAGATCACTCTGAGGGAGGGTAGGACTATGTCCAGGTTCTCGAAATATCTGGTGCTTGCACCAGGGCTGCTTGTCGCGGGATTGCCTGCATGGAGCACGGAGGAGGCCAGCCACGCCGCTCCCCCTACGCCGGTCGCTCCCGCAGCACGCGCGCTGGTCACTTGCCCCGGGATGACCAGTGTGCCGATGACCGCCGACGCCGAGCAGGCCCTGCCTTTGCGCTTCGTCAGCAGTCTTTCCTGCGGCGTGGTCGTCTCTGTCCTTTCCGACAACGAAGGTTACACGGCGCGCGTGCGTACAGCGGAAGGCCAGGCGGGTTTCGTTGCGCGCATGTACCTGACGATGAATGGAGCAGCCTCGGGCGATGACCAGGCCATCTCCGCTTCCGCGTCCAACGGGGTCGCGCGCTGGCAGGCTGGCGCTCCTGGTTGTGAGCAGTTCATGAGCCAGGGCCGCTTGGTGGAATCCCTCACCACGAACGGAATTACGGTGCAAGTCTCTTTGCAAGACACCGGCTGGAAGCTCCGCGCCTATGTCGCCGTCTCGAATCGCAGTGGCGGCAACGTGTCCCTTCAACCCAGTCTCATCAGCCTCGATGAACTGCAGCCTGGCCTGAAGCCACTCTTTGCTGAGAGCCCGGCCAAGCTGGCGCATGCCACAAATCATCAGGTGTTCTGGACCCAGACCAACGCGCGGCCTTCGCCTAGTGCTGTGGCCTTTCGCGCGAATGGTTCGCCAGTGGTTTCCCCTCTTATTTATCGCCCATCAACTCCAGACTACTTCGGCGAGCAAAAGGGGCAGGCAACCGCGTCTACGGATTCATCCGATGTTCGGTCCCTTTCTTTGAAACCCGTTTCCCTTCACCCTGGACAGAAATCCTTCGGCGTCCTGTGGTTCGCTCGCGATACCAATGCCCGCGAACTTTCTTTGCGTGTTCCGGTGGGTGACCTAGTTTTCGATTTTCCGCTTTCCTTCGAACAGAAAAACTAGGCTACCGCCCAAACACGAGCGGCCCGGATTCCTACTCCGGGCCGCTCTTGTCTGGTAGGAAGTGCTTGCTCACCCGGCCTCAATCTGCCGGCACGGCTCGCCTCTTCGCCCAATCCCGAATCGATTGAATCTCCTCCGCACGTGTCACGCTGAGCGGTTGTGTTGCATGGATCTCTGCAATCAGCACGTCGGTGGAGAGCTGCCGCTTCTGGCTGAACGCCGTGTACAAACCGGCGACGATGACCTGCTCGATCTCCGCGCCGCTGAACCCTTCGCTCGCTCCCGCCAGTTTCATCACGTCAAAGTCAGCCGCGTCTCGCCCGCGCTTCTTCAGGTGCAAGCCGAAGAGCGCCGCGCGCGCCTGGACGTTCGGCAAGTCCACGAAGAAAATTTCGTCGAACCGTCCTTTGCGCAGCATCTCCGGCGGCAGAATCGTGATGTTGTTCGAGGTCGCCGCCAGGAACACGCCGCTCTCGCGATCCTGCATCCACGTCAGGAGCGTTGCAAGCAGCCGTTGTGAGAGCCCTGCGTCCGCGTCGCCGCTCGAGCCCGCCGACGCAAAAGCCTTCTCAATCTCATCGATCCACAGCACCATCGGCCCCAGCTTCTGCGCCAGCTCCAGTGCTTTCTTCAGCCGCTTCTCGCTCTCGCCAACAAATTTGTCGTACAGCGCACCTGCGTCCAGCCGCGCCAGTTCATAGCCCCATTCCCCTGCCACCGCGCGTGCTGCCAGGCTTTTCCCGCAGCCCTGCACTCCGGTGATCAGCACGCCCTTCGGCGGCACGAGCCCAAACTGTTGCCCTTCCGGCGTCAAGGCGCTTTTCCGCTTCCCGATCCACTCTCGCAGCCGCCGTAATCCGGCGACATCGGTGAAAGATGTATCGCGCTTCACCGTTTCCAGCAATCCGTCCGTGTGCAAGGCTTCGCGCTTGGCTTCCAGCACACTATCCAGAATCCCCGCGTCGGCCTTGCCCCGCGCGAGAATGCACTTTCGCAGGATGCGCAGCGCCTCTTCCTCGGGCAGGCCCGCGAGGTTTTTTACCAATTGACCAAGCGCCGTCGCATCGAGTGCGATCGCCAGCCCTTGGTCGGGATTGACCTCCGCGAGCACGCCCTTGACTCCGGCGAGCAAATCTTCCGCGCTCGGCAATCCCAAGGTAAAGGGAGCCGCGTCGGCTTCCACCTCCTGCGGCAAGTTGATCACCGCCGCTTGCAACACAATGGAGCGCCTGGCAGTTCGAAAACCGTCCGCGAGATCGCGCAGCCTGCGGCTGACGCGGTCGTTGTCGCAGTAGCGCCCGAAATCCTTCAAAAGAAAAATCGCGTCACCGTGGATCGTGGCGATGTTCGTCAACGCCTGTTCGGGCTGATCGGAATTGTAAAGAGCTGCACCGCCCGCTTTCCCCAGTCCTTCCGTCACGCTCCAGACATACAAAGGGACGGCGAGCTCCGCCGCCAACCCTTCCAGCAATTCCTGGAAGCGCAACTCCTCGCTGGTTTCGACGGTGATGATGGGATTGCGGGAATTGATGAGCAGCCGCAACTCTTCCCGCTTCGCGCTGGAGGCGCTTCCTGGTACCGCGCCCATTCCGGAAGGGCTGCTTGGGGGGGCGGAGACCGGGACGGGCGCCCGCGGCGGAACTTTGACATCGTTTGACAAAGGTAGCCTCTGACTTCAAACTAGAAGTTTGAGTTATACGAATAAGGAGCAATAGATGGCCCAAGGTCAGGCTACCAAAGTAAAGAAAAAGAAGAAGTCCGTTTTAAAGCGCGCGGCACAATCTGGTCAACGCGCCGAAGTGAACCGCGCGAATCGCACGCGCGTCCGCACCACCATGAAGCGCCTCCGCACCGCGATTACCGCCGGAGATGCCACCGCTGCGGCCAATCTCCTGCAGCCGACGATGTCTGCGATTGACCAAGCGATTGCCAAGGGTGTTTTGCACGAGAATACCGCCAACCGCTACAAGTCGCGCCTCACGCTCGCTTACAACCAGATCGAGGGCAAGGCCGCGAAGTAAGCCATCGGCGTCATCGATTGTTCTTCCGGCGGGCGGCTCCTCGAGCTGCCCGCTTTTTGTTTTCTCGGTAGTTTCCTCTCCTTGAGCGGTACGGCCGTTCCTGGCCGTAGCCAAATTGGCCGGGACCACTTTGGCTCTTTAAGCGAAGGGCTACCCGGCAGACTCTTGCGATGCAGTCTTGAAACTTAATTCCGGGTCGTCAGAGAGGCAACTTATGGGCGCCAACATTTCCGTTATGCGAACCCCAGAATCCCGGCTTACGGAAGGGCTCCGCGAAAATTCTCCCTTTGGTACCAACTACAGTGACCACATGTTTGTCGCCGACTGGCAGGATGGCTCCTGGCGCGATGCGCGGATTATTCCTTTCGGTCCTATGCCTATCTCTCCGGCGTCCACGGCTTTTCACTACGGCCAGTCGCTCTTTGAAGGATTTAAGGCCCATCGCACCGCCGACGGTCGCGTCGCGATTTTCCGGCCGATGGCCAATCACGCGCGCCTGAATCGCACCGCCGCGCGCCTGGCTATGCCGGAAATCTCGGATTCCCTCTTTCTGGATGGACTTGTTGAACTGCTCCGCACCGACCGGGAATGGGTTCCGCACCGGGATGGAGGCTCGCTTTACATCCGTCCCGTGTATTTCGGCACGGACGACAGCCTGATGGTGCGGCCGGCCACGCGCTATCGCTTTGTCATCTTCACTTCCCCGGGCGGCCCTTACTTTGCACAACCCATTCGCCTGCTCGCGGAGGAGACCTACGTCCGCGCATTTCCTGGCGGCACCGGCGACGCAAAATCCGCGGGCAATTACGCTGGCGGGTTGCTTGCGGCGAAACTGGCCCAGGCCAAAGGCTTTCAGAATGTGATGTGGCTGGATGGAAAAGAAAAGCGCTTCATCGAAGAGTCCGGCGTTATGAACATCATGTTTGCGATCAACGGCGTCGTTATCACGCCCCCACTCTCCGGCACGATTCTTCCCGGCGTGACCCGCGATTCCGCACTTACGCTTTTTCGGGAAATGGGTCAGCGCGTTGAAGAGCGACCCGTTTCCGTTGAGGAAGTTGCCGCGGCCCACGCTGCCGGCATGCTGAAGGAAGCCTTCGGCGTCGGCACCGCCGCCATCATCGCGCCGATCGCCTGCATAGGCTATCAGGGCCGTGAACTTACGATTCCCACCGGTGCTCCCGACGGCTTGGCGAAAAAGCTCTATGCCCGCCTCACGGGCATCCAAACCGGCCGCGAGCCCGACACCCACAACTGGCTACTTTATATTTGATTGTTCCGCTTGCGAGGGACAGTGCGAAATCTACTTTGCTGCGCGTGCTGAGCGCGCTCGGCTCAAGTGCCACACCAGAATCTCCATGATCGCGCGCTGATCTTCGCCGCCGCGCTTTAACCGATCGTCGGCTTGCTGCAGCGCAGCCAATCCCTCCAGCAACCGCGCTTTGGTCGTTTTCCGCGCGCTTTGCAGGGCAATCTCCGCCTGCTCCGGCCTCATCCCGAGAGCGCGCGCCGCCTGGTAGCCATTCGTCACGCCACGCACTTCGCTCGCTTCAATCAGTTTGCGGTACATCCAGGCCATCGCACCAAGCATCTGCAGCGGCTCTTCGCCCTCGCGCAACAATCGTTCGAGAAATTCAAGCGACTTTTTCGTTTGCCCGGTCGCCAGCAAGTCCGCCACTTCCCAGATGGTCGTGGTCTTTTCTGAAATGACCAGCGCGCTCACGTCCTGTCGCCGCACCAGCTTGTGCTCTCCCGCAAAGGTCGCCAGCTTTTCCACTTCCGTTTTTAACCGCATCAGGTCGCCGCTGACAAATTCCGCCAGATCCTCAGCCGCGCCCTTTTCAAATTCGATGCCTTGCTCCTTCCCCAAACTCCTTGCCAGGCCCAAACCCGCGGCAATCCGTTGATCGGCGTCTTCGCTCACGCCGACATCCACGACGAGCGCCTTCTCCGCGAGCAGTTTGGCGAACTTCATTCTCTGGTCTAGAACGTTGGCTTCGATCACGAGAATTGTGAAAGGCGCAGGATCGTTGAGGTACGCCTCGAGCGCTTCGACAGTCGCTTCACGGTTTTTGTCGCCCAGCTTCTCAATCGCTTCTGCTTCCTCGAGGAAAACAACCTGCTGCGGAGAAAGCATCGGCAAGGTCTGCGACTGCCCGAGAGCTGCTTCCGTTTCACCGCGATCTGCCGAAAATCGGGAGACGGCCCACGCACGCGCCGCCTCCGGCACATATTTTTCGATCAACTCCGCGCGGCAACGGTCTCGCAGGTACGGCTCATTGCCCAGGAGCAGGATGGCTAGGACCGGCTTGCCTTTGCCCAGCCGATCGACAAATTCCTCCGCTGAAGTGCGCGCCATCAGTAGTTCTCCGTCACCGCCGCTACCAGCCGCTGCGCAAAGTCTTGCGCCATGCGGTCCTGCGCCGGCTCGCTTTCCTGGAAAAAGCTCAACACGTCCGCCTGGGTCAAGCCGGTCGCCAGTTCGTATGCATTGCGGAAAACAAAATTATCGTTGTGATAGAGCACTTTGTCCGTAGTCCGGTCCGTCAGGGTCACTTCGCACCTCATGGTGATCAGCATGGAGGTGGCCTGCGCCGCGTTCACGGTGGGCGTGGAGATTTGTTGATACGTCAGCGGCAGGACTTCCAATGTCAGCACTTTCCCACTCAGCACCGCGTCACCGCCGTTCGGATCGGAAACGATGCGGTAAGGGGTTTTTGCTAGAAATTCGTGAACTGTGGCTGCGGTTAACTTCTGCTCAATCCGGTAGGTGGTCGTCTTGTTTTCCATTGCCGGCACGGAGATCACGTGAATGCTCTTAGGCAAAGCATTGTTATGACCCGCCACGTGATATCCGCACGCAGAAAGCGCAGCCACGGTCATACACACCGCGAAGTTCCGAAGGCCCTTACCCATCAACCCTCCAGCCAGTCCGCGAGTTTGACGCCGCTCCAGGCCGGAACCCGCAAATTATCTCCGGCACCCCAAATCCACCAGCAACCTTCTTGGGGCGAATCCTGCCGCGGCTCGGCCAGTTGGAGAGTCGTTTCTCCGGCTACGCTTACATTACTTGTTGGAGGGTCTCCACTCACAGCGACCGTGAATCCGGCCTCCCGGCACGCTGCAGCCAGAGTCGCCGCATCCACTTCCTTGTCCAAATTCACGCAAGCGCTGAAGGTCGTTCCGTAAAATGCGGGCGCTTGGATCAGATTGATGGAAATCTTGGCATCTTCCACCGCATCACCGATCGCCGCGGACACTTCCGCGCGAATCTCCAGCAGCCTGCCATGCAGATCCAGCCGGCTCTCGGTACCAAAATTCGATAGCAGATTGAAGGCCGCTTGCGTGCCGAAAACGGGGCTGCCAATGCTTTGGAAGGACAACAATTGCGAGGTCTGCGTTTCTAATTCTTCGATCCCGCGGCGTCCCACCTCGGAAACCGGCTGATGAAGAACCACCACCAGGCGTCGAAGTCCATATTGGCGCAACCCCAGCGCCAGGCTCGCTACCGCCGTTCCCCCGGCCGAAAAAACGCTGAACGTTTGCGCGTTCTTCGCCACGCCCCGCCTGCTCAACGCTTCAATTTTCGGAAACCAGGGCGTGGCATCAGGGTTCGCTAGAGTCGCGTGAGAATAATCGATGATGGTCGCTCCCGCCCCCCGCGCAGGGCTAAGGCACCGCTTGCCGAACGTCCGCGATCCCGTAAGAAACGCGTATCGCGCCCCGCGAAACGCGTCCTCATCCAAGCGCTGGATTAGGGCCGCTTCTCCTCCGGCTTCCGTGAGCGTTCCCGCGGCTTCGTCCTCGTCCACGAGGCGCAGGTCCCAGCCGGCGAAGCGGCTCTCTTCCAGCAAGGATTTTAATTCCCCGCCGAGCAGCGATGACGCACCCGCAATCACGATTCGTTGTTGTTGGGAGTCCCGAGGCATGGTTCAGGCGGTTCTGGTTACCAAACGGTGCCGCAAGAAGCGCACCAGGTGTAAGGCGAGTCCGGCCAGGGCGTAGGTGCCTGCCAGGATCACCAGCACCGCTTCGGAATACCTCCAGATCACGCCGACGATCAAGCAAATGAGAATGATGGTGATGGAGGGCTGTTTCCTGCTCCAGGGAATATCTTTGAAGCTGTAGTAGCGCACCGTGCTGGTCATCAGCGCGCCCAGCAACGGCAGCAACACGAACCATGCGATGGACCACTGCCGCTGCGTGATGGGTCCAATCCAGTGGCACGCATGCACGATCGCCGCGACCACGCCTGCCGCCGCGGGCGTTGGCATGCCCACGAAATTTTTCGTTCCGCCCGGCTCCATCCCCTTCACATTAAAGCGCGCCAGCCGCCAGGCCGAGCAGATCAGAAAGGCCAAGCAGCAAATCCACGCAAATTCGCCCAACTGATGAAAGCTTTCTTTCCCGCCGAAGGCGCTGCGAAATCCCCAGGCATACGCCAGAATGGCAGGAGCAATGCCAAAACTCACTACATCGGCAAGCGAATCGAATTGCACACCAAACTCGGTGTTCGTCCCGGTCAGGCGCGCCACGCGCCCGTCCAACGAGTCGAACAGAATGGCAAGTCCAATCGCCTTGGCCGCGTGATCGAAGTCCTCCGCGCCCCCCACCAGCGCAGCGATGGAAGCGTAGTAGCCACAAAGCAGATTCGCCACCGTGAACAAACTGGGGATAAGGAAAATCCCGCGGCGCAATCGCGGATTCCGCTTCTTGCGTTCAAGGAACGGCATCGCTTGTTGTTCGTATTCAGCCATCTCGATTCGATTTACCCCGCAACAGAGTACTACGCTGTCCCGCTCTCTTCGGTCAATTTCTGCTGGGCGCTTCTCGATTTCTCCGGCGCCACGATTTTGCTAGGCACACCTTCGAGGATTCGAGCCAACACGCTCAAGCCGCCCCTGACGTTGTCCCCCACCTTTACCGCCAGCTCCGCATTTTCCGGCAACCAGAGATCGACACGTGAGCCGAACCGCACCAGGCCGATTCGTTCCCCTCGTGCCACAGTGTCACCCGCGGTTTTCCATGCTACCACCCGGCGCGCCACCCATCCGGCAATCTGTTTGAACATAATTGGACCGTGCTCGCTCGCGAGCGCAAACACGTTTTGCTCATTTTCAAAGGAAGCCGTCTCCTCCCAGGCGGCTAGAAATTTCCCCGGCTTGTAGTCGAGGCGCGTGATGGTGCCGGCCGCGGGAGAGCGGTTCACATGCACGTTCCAGATGGCTAGAAAAATACTGATGCGCTTGCCCGCTCGTCCCCCGTTCTCCTCATCTTTGACCACGACCACACGGCCGTCGGCAGGCGAGACCACCAAGCCGGCATCCATGGGAACAATGCGTTCCGGATCACGGAAAAAATAGAAAACGAAGAGTGCCAGGCCAATGAGAACGATCCCTGCAGCCAACGTCAGAGGCGTGCGCACCAAGAGCCCGGCCAGCCCCAGCAGCAACAGCGGCAAGCCAAACCAATACCCTTCTTTGACCATAGTTTCCCTGACTCCGTCGCGAATGGTTACCGCGGGAGGACCAGGGTCATTTTACGACAGAAAGCTTATCCAGGCAGGGCCGAATGCGGGCGTCTACTGCGAATGTCGCGCCCGCGCGCCGTGGATACGGGCGGCAAGACGCTCCATCTCATCTTTCACGCGGAGCTTTAATTTCTTTAGTTTGATTTCTTCGATGAGATCGTCGGAATTCAGGAAGGGAGATTGCGAGAGATTTTTTAAAGCGGCTTCATACTGTTGATGCTGAGTTGCCAGACGCTGATACTCGGCGTCTGTTTCGGCTATTACGTCCCTAGGCGTCCGCTGCACACTTGCCATGCGTTCCTCCTCATGACTGGAATGTGAATACTACATGAGCGCAGGGTAGCACCAGGAAACGCGGCGTCAAGGGGTTTTCGGAACCAATCTTGTGGATTAGTGTTTTTTTTCCAGGATCAAGGCTGCTTCGGGCGGGTTCTGGTAATAGCCCTCGCGCCTCCCTGTTTTGCGGAAACCAAGGGACTCGTAGAAGGAGATTGCGGGAAGATTTGACTCGCGTACCTCCAGAAACATCTTAACAACTCCCCTATTGGCAAAGCCTTCTAAGAGCTGTTTCGCCAGGGCACGGCCTTGGCCTCTTCGGCGGTAACCCTTACGGATAGCCAGGTTCAGGATCTCGCCTTCGTCAGCCACCTGACGGCCAACGATGAAGCCGGTCGGGGTTGCGCCGCGCTCCGCGATCCAGGCGACCGCTCCCCGTAAGGAAAGCAATTGTTGAAGCGCCTCAAAAGACCAGCTCGCCGCTTCTGTCGCTTCCTCCAGAATGGCGCTTGCGGCCGGGGCATCTTGCGGGAGAAACGGCCTGATTACCAATTCCAGTTCCGCTCCCCTCTTCTCAACGGGCATGGCTTGCGGGCCCCTTCCAGAAAATCTCGGCGTCCGACCGGCGGACGTAGTTTGCGTCCAGTTGCAAAGGGTCCGTAAATTCTCCCTTGCTTGCGCGCTCTTCGGCGGCTTCGCCGATCACATTGGCCAAGTCGCCGCTACACCGAAGAATGGAATCGCCTCGTTCGAGTCGTGTTTCCCACCCCTCCAGGCTAGTCACGAGCTCAGGATCAAGAGAAACCCAGCCAACTGTTTCGGACCCGGTGCATCGGTTCACGAAGGCAAGGAACCCTGCAGGCGCAATCACTTGTTCTTCTTCCATCGGCACCAAATGACCAGCGCGCACCCGGTAGAGTCCGCCAAACATTTGGCCTCGCTGGGCGTCGTAGGTCGAAGCGACGAGACTGCTCCCGGTCTTCGCAAGCCGCGCCATGGCCTCCAACCGGGAAATCCCTACGACCGGTTTCCCATAGACTTCGGACCAGGCCTTTACAGAGGTCAACCCAACCCGCAAACCCGTGAACGACCCTGGTCCCGTGGAAGCAGCGAAAACATCCACCTGAGCCAAGGAGCTGCGACTCAGGGCCAGAGTTTTTTCAACAGCCGGAATTAGCCAGGACGAATAGTCATCGTTCGAGTGGTGTTCGCAAAGAGCTGTCAATTCGCCGGCCTTGCGGACGGCCACGCTTCCTCTCGTCTCACTGGTGTCGATTGCCAGTATAATCACTTTGACAGTCTATCCTACCCTCAGCTCGGATGGCATACTTCACTCAAAGCAAAAGGGTTGCAGCAAGGGGCTCGCATGGACGCAAGCTGCGAAAAGATCAGGGCGTGCGGCAACGAACAGATATAACAACAACTTAGGAGAGGCCGACAGTGAGCAATTTGGATGCCAAATTCTTCAACCCTCTTCCCTATCTTCCTGATTCCAGAGGATATACCTTGACTCTTGCGGCACAGTCTCTTACACTCGCTTTAGCTCCTAGGGGGACAAACCGAAGCTATGGACTATAAGATTGGCGACAAGGTCGTTTATCCGAACCACGGCGTAGGCATTGTTGAACAAATCAGTTACGGAGTTTTGAACGGCAGAACCGAACGTTACTTCATGATTCGCGTGATCTCTAGCGGTTTGCGGGTCATGGTTCCTCAGTCAAATGCCCTGGCGGTGGGTCTTCGTTCCGTCATCCGTTCTAACGACACTACCAAGGTGTTGGGTTTCCTCGAAAAGGGCAAGCTCAACTCTCATCATGATTGGAAGCATCGTTTCAAAGAGAATTCCGAGCGCATGCGCACGGGTTCCCTCCTGGAAGTGGCCGTGGTCCTGAAGAGCCTTGTTTCCCTCAGCCGCAGCAAACCTCTTTCCTTCCGTGAAAAGAAAATGTTGGAACGCGCAAAGTATCTACTGGTCAGTGAAATGGCCACCGCACGGAATCTCACGGCAGAAAACGCCGAAGGCCTGGTCGTGAAGTCGCTCGCTAAAGCCAAATTGCAGTTCCCCATGCTGCAAGAAAAGTTCGAATAGTCCTCAGCACATTGGAATAATCAAACGGGCTCTGACTTTGTGGGAGCCCGTTCCATTTTGGCTCGGCTTCTCTACGGAGCCTCAGCGAACTCTGCGGTGCGCTTTTCTCTTCTAACCCAGGGGCAGGCTCGCCTTGGCATTCAAGGACATATCCGCAAAGGCGCCGCGGACAAAGCTGGGGTACGCTGCCGCAGCGATCATCGCGGCATTGTCCGTAGACAAGGCTGGATTGGGAAAATAGACACTGAGTCCGCGAGACCGGGCTCGCTCTTGAAAGACGGCGCGCAATTGCCGGTTGGCCGAAACTCCCCCGGAGACGAGAATCGTCCCGACTGTATATTCCTCGGCTGCCAACATAGTGCGCTCGACCAGTTCGCGTACTACGGCATTCTGGAATTCGCGCACCAACCCCAAGGTAGCCTCGCTGCACGATGGCCGCAACTCCTCAAAACTGCGTTGCCCGGCCGAGATCGCTTCTTCCCGCTTCCGAATCTCCTCGTTGTATGCCGGGTGTTCGCGCAGGTGATAGAGCACCGCGGTCTTTAACCCGCTAAAGCTGAAATCCAGTGCATTCCCTCGTGTTTTCGTCGGACCAAACTTCACAGGCGCTTTCGCCAGCCCGGCCGA
>Ga0306925_10000401_pt1 | contig 30883 bp, 28 predicted proteins | sample flu12Cox44000176_FD_203755 | JGI IMG/M metagenome (GOLD analysis project Ga0306925, IMG submission 203755) | Lab enrichment of tropical soil microbial communities from Luquillo Experimental Forest, Puerto Rico - flux8day.12C.oxic.44.000.176 (v2)... | ecosystem: Environmental > Terrestrial >... | reverse complement strand
TGGGCGCCGGATTCCAGCTCGCCTCCCACGACCTCGATATCCGCGGCGCCGGCAACCTCTTGGGCGAGGAGCAGTCCGGCCACATCAAGGAGGTCGGGTTCGAACTTTATCAACAGATGCTTGAAGAAGCGGTCACGAGTCTCAAGGCGGGCATCACCTCGCCGGTCGCCGACAAATGGTCGCCGCAGATCACCATCGGAACGCCGGTGATGATTCCGGAGGACTATGTCGCCGATCTACCGGTGCGCCTTGCGCTCTATCGACGCCTGGCCGAGATCGAGGACGAGCGCGACATCGAGGCGTTCGCAGCCGAGCTGGTCGATCGTTTCGGGCCGTTGCCGGAGGAGGTCGAGCATCTCCTCCAGATCGTCGCGATCAAATCGCTCTGCCGGCGGGCCAATGTGGAGAAGATCGAGACCGGGCCCAAGGGTGCGGTGGTGTCGTTTCGCGACAATACGTTCGCCAATCCCGACCGGCTGGTCGCCTTTATCCACGATCAGGGCCCGGCTGCGCGGGTGCGGCCCGATATGAAGGTCGTCTTTTTCGACGATTGGGAAGATCCCGAGGCGCGCTTGCGCGGAACCTCGGCTATCCTGCGTAGCCTAGTGGCGCTGGCGCAGCCGGCCAAGGCGGCGTGATGAAGCTCATCTTGCCGCAAGGCAGCAAGCTCTCACGCAGGGGCGCCTATTCCGCCGCCGGACGGTTGGCGTATTCGTTCGCCGCGCGTTCGATCGCTTGCGCGAGATATTCGGGCGTCTGCGCGCCCTGTACGGCAATGCGGCCGCCGAGAATGAAGCACGGCACGCCGTCGATTCCCGCGTCCTTGGCCGAATTGGCCTCCCGCGTCACGCGCTCCACGTCATCCTCGCTCGCGAGGCGCGCGCGCATGCGCTCGGCATCGAGGCCGGATGCGGCCGCCGCCGCGACCAACACCTCGCGGTCGGTGAGATCGCCGCCTTCGGTGAAATAGAGATCCATCAGCCGCTGCTTCGTGCGTGCTGCATTCCCTGTTTCGCCGGCCCACAGGATCAGGCGATGGCAATCGAGCGTATTGGGCTGGCGCTTGATGTTGTCGAGGTTATACGTCAGCCCCTCTGCCGCGGCCGCCTGCGCGACGCGCTGCGCGATCGAGCGATAGCGCTCGGGTGAGCCGAACTTGGTGGTGAGATAGTCTTTTCGACTGATGCCTTCGCGCGGCACCCATGGATTGAGGAAATAGGGCCAAAAGCGCACCTCGACGGCAATGTCGGGCCGCAGCGCGATCGCCTTTTCCAGCCGGCGCTTGCCGATAAAGCACCACGGGCAGACGACGTCGGACACCATCTCGATTGGCAGGGCTGCGCTCATGGCGGGCTCCTCATGTGGGCCCGCCAGACTAGGCCCGCCGTCACTCGGCGGCAACCTTGGGATGGGCGCCGAGCCGCGCTACCAATGTGCCGACGTCGTCGGTGGGCTTGCGCGCGGCGAGCGTGATCGTCGGCCTGATCGCGCGGCGGTCACGGCCGGGGGAGAGCATGGTGCGCCTCAGCACGCTTGCGATCCGGCGTGCAACCAGATGGGCGCTGCGCAGATCGGTCTTGGTAAAAGCCGCGAGGATCGATCCGTCCTGCTCCCGGCAGGCAAAATCGACGTTGCGCACGAGGCGGCTGAAAAGTCGCGCGGCATCGACGTAGGCGCGACGATCGGCGACGCCGTCGAAGGTAAAGCGTGCGACCGAAAGCGCGCCGCCGGTCTCCTCGCTCTCTTGCACGGCGCGCCCGAGGTCGCGCCAGAAGGCCTGCGTGGCAAGCAGACCCGTGTCCGGATCGATGACGCCCTCGCTCTCGAGCGATTTCAAAACGCGTGTGAGCTGGCCCTCGAACGCCTGCAGGCGCACGAATGGAAGGACTCGCGCGACGAGGCGCGCTGGATCGGCTTCGACGCGCACTAGGTTGGGCAGCCGTTCGTCGTCCACCGCGCTGTTGTCCAGCACGCCGACCGGCAAGTCGCGAAAGCGCGCGTTCTCGGCGATCATGGTCAGTAGCGCCGCGACGACGCGTGGACCTAGGCCCTCGCCGATGACGATCCCGTCCACGTCGCGAGCGTTGAGATAGCGGGCGGCGGTCTCGATGCTCAGCGCCCCAATGAGGCCGACGCGTTCGCCGATCGCGACCGAGAGCGCGGGATAGGAGCCGCCGCGTCCGACGCAGAGCACGGTCGCGTCATCGAGCAGGTCGGGCGGGAGGAACGCCGGTGCTCGTTTCTTTGCGTCCGCGGTGCGTGAGCGCCGCAACACGGTGGCATGCAGGGTACGGATCCGCAGCGCGCAGCGCAGGCGTGCAATCAGCCGGTCGGTGGAGTCGTCCAGCGCGATCGGCAGCGCGCTCGGCATGACGGGGCTGCTGTTGTTTTCCACTAGCGCGATTACCGGCGTGACCGGCCCGCCGCGGGTCTCGATGCACTGGATCAGCGCGCCCACGTGTTGCGGCGACGGCGCGCCGCGCGCGTCGGCAATGGCGAGCGCCACGGGCTGGATTTCGCCAATGGCCGCGGGCGCATCGGCCCAGCGCGTTTCGACGATCGGAAAGGCCCCAGCCTTGCGGAGCACATCGAGCAAATCTGCCGCCGAACTCTCGGCGACCACCACCATGGGACCCAATAACGCCATACGACGAGCCGTTGCGCGGGATGGACCCGTTACCTTAGGCGAGGGCTGTTAACGGCTCGTCAACAAAATCCGACACTTCGCGGCCCCGATGCGTCTGCCGCGCCGGCCGCTGCCAAGTCATCGCGAGCGAAGTTTCACGGTGCCTTCGGCTCGCGCCACCAGGTTTCGGGAAGATAACCGTAGAGCGAGGTTGTCGCCGGTCGCCCGACCGTGGTCCAACGCGCGACCCACTGGGCAGGAAGATAAAATAGCGGGATGACGTAGAAACCGGAGATGAGCACGCGATCGAGCGCGCGCACTGCGGCGACGAAATCGCCGCGGTCTTGCGCTTTCAGGAGCGCGGCGATCATCGCATCGACGGCAGGACTCTTGACGCCCATGTAATTGCGCGTGCCGGGTTGGTCGGCGGCGGCCGACCCCCAATAGAAGGCCTGCTCGTTGCCGGGCGACAGCGATTGGTCCCAGCGGTTCTCGATCATGTCGAAATCGTAGCTGAGACGCCGGCCTTCGTATTGAACCGCGTCGACCATCCGCACGCGGGCCGTAATCCCCGCGCGCTTGAGACTCTGCGCGAACAACAGCGCAAGCCGCTCCTCGTCTCGCGCGGTCACCAAGATCTCGAACGTCAGTGGCCGGCCGCTCTTGCGTTCGACCAGTTCGGTGCCGCGCAGCTCGTAGCCTGCGGCTGCGAACAGGTCGAGCGCGCGCTTGAGCGTCGCGCGGTCGCGGCCGGAGCCATCGCTGACCGGCGGCGACCAGGTGCCGTCGAGCACGTCGGCGCGAACGGCCTCGGTGAACGGCGCAAGCAACGCCTTCTCCCGCTGATCGGCCGGCCGGCCGTGGGACGACAGTTCCGAGTCATCGAAATAGCTCGCGCTGCGCCGGTAGAGATCGAAGAAGTAGCCGTGATTGATCCATTCGAAGTCGAACAGCAGTAAGATCGCCTCGCGCACGCGAATGTCGGAGAAAACCGCCCGACGCGTGTTGAACACGAAATAGCTGCTCGCCTTCGGCACTCCGGTCGGCAGCGCCTCCTTGAGCACGCGGCCGTCGCGCACGGCGGCAAAATCGTAGGCCGTTTGCCAGCGTCCCGGATCGTGCTCGTTGCGCAGGTCGTAGAGACCGCGCTTGAACGCTTCTAGGTGCGAATTGGCCTCGCGGTAATAATCGAAGCGGACCTCGTCGAAGTTCCACAGGCCGCGATTGATCGCAAGGTCGCGGCCCCAATAATCGGCATTGCGCTTAAGCGTGACGCTCTTGCCAGGGTCGACTTCGCCGACGACATAGGGGCCGGTGCCGAGCGGCGCCTGGAACGAAGTCTCCTCGAACGTCTCGGGCTTGACGGCGTGCTTCGCAAGCACTGGCATCAGTCCCAGGATGAGCGCAAGCTCGCGGTCGTCGCTGCCGGAGAGATCGAAGCGTACCGCCTGCTCGCCAATCGCCTCGGCCTTGGCCACCTTGGCGTAATAGGTGCGATGATTTGGCCGGCCTTTATCGCGCAGAAGTTGCCAGGAGAAGATGACGTCCTCAGCGGTGACGGGTTTGCCGTCGGAGAACTTCGCGGCGGGGTCGAGGTGGAAAGTAACGTAACTGCGTTGGGCGTCGGTCTCGACCGAACGCGCGATCAACCCGTAAAGCGTAAATGGCTCGTCATAGCCGCGAGCCATCAGGCTCTCCACCACGTAACCGCGGATCGATGGCGGCGCGATGCCCCTTACGATGAGGGGATTGAGACTGTCGAAGGTGCCGAGCACGCCTTGTACCAGGCGGCCGCCCTTGGGTGCGGTGGGGTTGGCATAGGGCAAGCGCGTGAAGCCCTCGGGTAGCGCCGGCGCGCCGTGCACCGCGATGGCGTGGCGTGGCTCGGCGGCGTGCGCCCCTCGCAGTGCACCGGCGCCGCCGCAAACGGCGAGGCCGATGAGCAAGGTGCCGCAAGCCGCGCCATAGCCTCGCGGCCCGCGCGGGCGGATGCGATCGATGGAAAGATGCAAGCTCACGGCGGCAATGCGACTCGGAGATTTCGGCAAGTATTTCCACCAAATAGGTCAAGCTGGGGCAGCTTGGCTTGGATTCGAAGCCAGTCGCGGCCGTTATCACGATCTTTCGTATCATAACGCGGCGGCGTTATGGCTTTATCGGACGGTTGAAATGGGCTATCACGCCGCTAGCCGGCGTCACGCTCTTGCCGCATTTGGTGCCGACACAGCCTTAATATGGGGCAGCCGTTCCGGCGCGGGGCGCCGGGAGAACGGTCAGTAAGAGGATCTGTCGATGGATCATCGGTTGGTTTCTGCGCCGGCCCGGCCGGCCGCATGCGCGTTCGCCATCGCGGCGGCAACGACCATGCTCACCGCATTGATCGGCTCCGCGGCGTTCGGTCAAGCTCCGCCGGCAACTCCGGCGCCTGCGGCCCCCAAAGCCGCTCCCAAGGCGGCGCCCAAGGCGGCGCCCGCACAGAAGCCGGCCGAGGCTCCCGTCCCGCATGCGCAGCAGCCGCAGGCGCAAGCACAGCCCGAGCAGCCCCAGCTCATCTTTTCACCTTGGACCAAGTTCTGCCTGAAAGGCCAAGAGGCGAATGCCAAGCAGGTCTGCTTCACCGGCAAGGATGGCCGCGTCGAATCGGGCATGCCGGTGGTCGCGGCCGTGCTGATCGAGCCGGAAAACGAGCCGAAAAAGGTGCTCCGCGTCACCTTGCCTCTGGGCATGTCGATCCAGCCCGGCACCCGGGTGATCGTCGACAACGGCCAGCCCATGACCGGGCCTTACGTCATCTGCTTCAACAACGGTTGCATGGCCGACTACGAAGCGAGCGGCGAACTCATCGGCAAGCTGAAGAAAGGGCAGGGCCTCGTCATTCAAGGGATCAATGGCGCCGGTCAGGCCATCAGTCTCGTGGTTCCGCTGACGGATTTTGCCAAGGCCTATGACGGTCCGCCGACCGATCCCAAGAAGTTCGAGGAGCAGCAGAAGCAATTGCAGGAGGAGCTGCAGAAGCGTGCCGAGGAGGCACGCAAGAAGCTCGAGAGCCAGCAGCAGACGGCACCCCAGGCAGCGCCCACAAGGTAACGCCAGAGAATAGATTGGAAGAGATCGAGGCGCGCCTTGGGCGCGCCTCTTTGCTGTGAGCACTCAGCATGTCGTATCGTCTGCGTCGGCGTCACCCGTCACAATGAACGGGGCAGTCCAATGAAATATCGCGTCATATTTGCAGCGCGGGTCCTTGCTTTTGCGCTTGCGGCGATGTTGGCCGTTGGAGCACCTCATTCTGCTGCCCAACAGGACGCACCGAAAGCACAGCCCAAGGCTAAGCCGAAGGCTGCCCCTGCCCCCACCCCGCAACCAAAACAGGGCGGACAGCCCGAGCTGACCTACTCGTTCTGGACCAAGGTCTGCCAGAAGGCTCCGGACGCAAATGCCAAGCAGGTTTGCTTCAGCGGCAGGGATGGTCACGTGGAGTCGGGCGCGCCGGTGGTCGTCGTGGTGCTGGTCGAGTCGGAAGGAGAAGCGAGAAAGCTACTTCGCGTCACGTTACCGCTCGGCATGTCGCTCCAAGCCGGCACTCGGGTGATCATCGACAATGGCCAGCCGCTCACCGGCCCCTACGTGATCTGCCTCGCCAACGGCTGCGTGGCCGAGTACGAGGCCAGCGCTGAGCTGATTACCAAGATGAAGACCGGTCAAAGTATGCACGTGCAAGGCATCAATGGATCGGGTCAACCTATCAGCATTCCGATGCCGCTCGCCGATTTTGCCAAGGCCTATGACGGACCGCCCATCGATCCTAAGGAACTAGAGCAGCAGCAACCGAAATAGGCGGCACGAGCGGTGCCCGCGACCGATCCCAACGTACTCGCACAGCGGCGGAAAAATCCCGCGCGGGCCCTGGCGGGACGACACCTTGCAGCCTCGACCGCGTCCAGGTGTCAGTTCAGCAGTGAATTGCGGGGCCGGTAGCTGCCCTTCTCGTCCTGCTCGAACACCTCGGCGACCTGGGGATGGCGCACCGGCTCGCCGGACGTATCGGGCAGCAGGTTCTGCTCGGAAACATAAGCGATGTATTCGCTCTCCGCGTTCTCCGCGAACAGATGATAGAACGGCTGGTCCTTGCGCGGGCGGATCTCCGCGGGGATCGATTGGTACCATTCCTCGGTGTTATTGAATTCCGGATCGATATCGAACACGACGCCGCGAAACGGAAACAGGCGGTGGCGAACCACCTGACCGATCTTGAACTTGGCGTTTCGCGTCTTGCCCATGCTCAAGTCGACATAATCCAGGTTTGCGAGCCGCGCCAGAGGCTCAAAAGCCGTAGCGTGCCGCCTCGTCCGGGTCCTTGGCCGCAACCAAGCGGGCGAGATCGACCACCACCTTGGCCTGCTTCCAAGTCGCATCGTCCTGCATTTTGCCGTCGATCATCACCGCGCCGGTGCCGTCGGGCATGGCGTCGATGATCTTCTTGGCAAAAGCGACCTCGGCGGGATCGGGCGAGAATACGCGCTTGGCGATCGGCACCTGGCTTGGATGCAGCGTCCACGCTCCGACGCAGCCCATCAGGAAGGCGTTGCGGAACTGCGTCTCGCAGGCTTGTGCGTCGGAGAAGTCGCCGAATGGGCCGTAGAACGGCTTGATGCCCGCCGCGGCGCAAGCGTCGACCATCTTGGCCAACGTGTAGTGCCAAAGGTCCTGCTGAAACGCCGCGCGCGGTCCGCCGTCGGCGGTGGCGTCGGCAAGAACCTTGTATTGCGGATGTCCGCCGCCGACGCGCGTCGTCTTCATCGCACGCGAGGCGGCAAGATCGGCGGGACCGAGGCTGATGCCGTGCATACGCGGCGACGCTGCCGCGATATCGGCGACGTTGTCGACGCCTTCGGCGGTTTCCAGGATGGCGTGGATGAGGATCGGCTTCTTGACCGAGTATTTTGCTTCCAGCTGAGCGAGGAGCTGGTCGAGATAGTGGATATCCCACGGTCCTTCGACCTTGGGCAGCATGACCACGTCGAGCTTCTCTCCCACTGCGCCGACGATCTCGACGACGTCATCGAGCATCCAAGGCGAGTTGAGCGCGTTGATGCGCGTCCACAGGCCGGTTGCGGCGAAGTCGTTGGCTTTTGCCATGGCGATGAAGCCCGCGCGCGCCGCCTGCTTGGCATCAGCCGGAATCGCGTCCTCGAGGTTGCCGAGCACCACATCTACTTCTGAGATCAGCTCCGGCACCTTTGCACGCAGCTTCTCGATGTGCGGCGGCACGAAATGGATCATGCGTTCGAGCTTCACCGGGAGCTCGCGCAGCGGCGCCGGCGCGCCGATCGCCAGCGGCTTGAAGAAGTTGCGCGGGAGCTTCATCTGCCCGAACTCCTCGTCCCAAACAGGGGTCTTCTTGGCTACCGTATGAGGAACGCCCGGGCCTCGCCAAGCCGCTTTTGCAGGCAACGGCAAGGGCGTTGACGAGCACAACGGCAGCACCGGCAATCGGGCATCGCTGCTCCCTGGTGTGGCTCTCCCTCGGGGCTAACCGTGGACAGCGCAGAGCGATCCCGGGATGCAGCCGTCTCGTGACTTCCGATCAGGCGCTATTGCAGTGGAATATTGGCTTGCCTGATCACTTTGCCCCAGAGCTGCGCCTCCTCGACGAAGAATTGGGCTGCCTCCCCGCGGCTTTTGGTGACCGGCTCCATCTGAATCCCACGCGTCTTTTCGACCACCTCCGGTCGAGCGAGGATCTTCACCACATCGCGATTGATTTTGTCGGCCAGGGCTGCGGGCGTCTGCGGCGGCGCCACCATCGCGTACCAGGTGACGGCCCGGTAGCCCGGCAATCCCGACTCGGCAACGGTGGGAACCTCCGGTAATTCCCGCACGCGCTCCGTCGTGCCGACTGCCACGATCTTGACCTTGCCATCGCGATGCAGCGCAAGCGAAGTCGTCGGCGTATCGAACATCATGTCCACGTGTCCGGCGATGAGGTCGTTGAGGGCATGGCTCAACCCGCGATAGGGGATCTGCGCCGTCGTGATGCCGGCGAGCATTTCGAGCTGGACCGTCGCCAGGTGCCCGACCGAGCCAGCGCCCGGCGTCGCCGACGTGATCTTGCCTGGATTGGCCTTGGCACGCGCGATCAGGTCCGCAACGGTCGAAGCCTCGAAGTTCTTGCGTAGCACGAGTACGTAAGGACCCGTTGCCAGCAGGGCGATCGGAACCCAACGCGAGGGGTCATAGCCCATCTCCTTGTAGAGAAAGGCGTTGGTCGCGATCGGGCCAGGCGAGGCCAGGAGCAGCGTGTAGCCATCAGGGGTCGCGCGCGCGACCTCAGCGGAACCGATATTGCCCGCCGCGCCGCCGATATTCTCCACGATCGCCGGTTGACCCCATTTGCGGCTGAGTTGGTCGGCGAGCAGGCGCGCCAGCGTGTCGGTGCCGCCACCTGCAGGGTAGGGGACGACGATCCGTACCAGCCGCGTGGGATAGGCGTCCTGCGCGCGGCTCGCCACGGTTGGAAGGAGGACGGTAAGCGCGGCGAGCGCCACCAGACCAACCTTGATCCGTCGCATCGGTGATTTTCCCCGCGCATGCACGAGCCGCTCCGCTTCAAGGAGCGGCCGCGATGCTAGTTGAGGGAAAGCCTAGATGCCAGCGCGAGCCGACAGGCGGCTTGCCCTGTGCTAGAGACGTGAAGACGTCTGGGGGTGACCGTTGCTGACCAAGGACAGTCAGGATTGGGTTGCGCGGGCCCGCGCCCTTGCGCCGATGATCGAGGCCGCTGCCGGCCGCACCGAGAAGGAACGAAAGATTCCTGCCGATGTTTTGTCGGCGATGCACGCTTGTGGCCTGTTCCACATGCTGCTGCCGGTTTCGCTCGGTGGCGCCGCCGTCGATCTCGTCACCTTCAATCAAGTCGTCGAGGCGGTCGCAGCGGCCGACGCGAGTCCGGCCTGGTGTCTTGCACAGGCGGTCGCGAGCTCGCACGCGGCCGGATTTCTCGACCCGAAAATTGCACGCGAGGTCTTTGGGGCACCCGACGCGCTGGTCGCGTGGGGGCCGCCCGCGGGTGTTGCCAAGGCCATTATCGTCGAGGGCGGCTACCGCGTCACCGGCAAGTGGCGATTTGCGAGCGGCAGCGCCAACGCCACTTGGATGGGCGGGCATTCCACGGTTTTCGAAACCGCCGATAAGCCGCGCCGAGATGCAAGCGGCAATCCGGTCAACCGCACCATGCTGTTCCGCCGCGAGCAGGCGAACATCAAGGACACCTGGCACGTCATCGGGCTGCGCGGCACGGCCAGCAACGACTACGAGGTCGTCGATTTGTTCGTGCGGGAGGAATACACCACCTGGCGCGACTCTGTCCCCGACCGCCGCGAGAGCGGGCCGCTCTACAACATTCCGCTGCTCACCCTTTATGGCGTGGGCTTTTCCGGCGTGGCACTCGGCATCGCTGGTTCGTGCCTTGCTGCCTTCATGCAGCTCGCGCAGACCAAGAGCTCCGGCGGGGGCCTGGGCTCGACCGCTGTGCTGCGCGACAATGCGGTGATCCAATCGCGCGTCGCGCAGGCGTGCGGACAGCTGGGCTCGGCGCGAGCATTTCTCGTGCAGATGCTGCGTGAGACTTGGACAATGTCGGCGGCGTCCGGCGCCCTTTCGCTCGAGCAGCGTGCGCGCCTGCGCGTCGCCATCACCGGCGCGATGGAGGCGGCCCGCAAGGTGGTCGATTTCGCCTACCGCGCCGCCGGCACTACCGCGATTTTCGAAGGCAGTGCTTTCGAGCGCCGGTTCCGCGATCTGCACGCCCTGCTGGCGCAGGGGCAGGCGCACCTATCGAATTTCGAATCCGCGGGACAAGCGTTGTTCGGGATCGAGCCCGCGCAGAGATTGTAGCCCTACAGCGCCTCTCCGCGCATGAGCCGCGGCTGGGAGGCCCACGGCGAGACACCCTCGCGCATGATCGCCCGACGCAGCGGACCGATACGGTCCATCAGAAACAGGCCGGCCGCGCGGGCGCCCTGCAGTGGCAGGAAATCCGAGAGCAGGCTGCGGTTGAGGAGATCAACCGCCAGCGTGCGGCTCGTCGCATCGACGCGGCGCATGCGATCGTAGCGGTCGGTCAACGCCCCGACATCGTGCCCGTCCCGATGGGCGGCGACGACGAGTTCGCCGATGGTCGCAGCGTCGCGCAGACCGAGATTGAGACCTTGCGCGCCGATCGGCGCAATGACGTGCGCGGCTTCCCCGATGAGTGCCACCCGCCCGGCGCCGAAACGGGCGGCGGTCTCGACCATTAGTGGGAAAACGCCCCGCGGCGCCTCGACTTCGATCTCGCCCAGGATCGAATGCGAGCGGCGCTCGACCTCGGCCGCCATCTGCGCGTCGGAGAGTGTCGAGAGCTTGGCCACCTCGGCCGGATCGACCACGAAGACCAGGCTCGAACGTCGTCGCGGCAACGGCACCAGCGTGAACGGACCGGCCTCGGTGTGGAATTCGGTCGACGTGTCGTGGTGGGGGCGGCTATGACCGAGATTGAATGCGAGCGCGGTCTGCGCGTAGCTGCGGCCACGCATGTCGATGCCGGCGGCGGCCCGACACAACGAGCGCCGTCCCTCGGCGCCGACTGCCAAGCGCGCCGACAGCGCGGCGCCGCCGCTGCAGCGGACCGTCACTTGCTCATCGGCGATCTCGACCGCGACGGCCTCGTCTTCGATGCGCGTAAGCGCAGCAAGTTCGCGGGCACGCGCTTCGAGCGCGGCGACGAGAAACCGATTCTCGATGTTGTAACCAAAAGCGTCGAGCCCGATCTCGCTCGCGACAAAACAAACCTCGGGGGCCCGCATCAGCCGCGGCGTGTCATCGATGATGCGCATCACCCCCAAGGGCGCGGCATGCTCCCGGCAGTGCTGCCACACACCCAGCGCGTCGAGCGCCTTGACCGAGCCTTCGAGCAAGGCGCTGGTGCGCGCATCTGACGCAGTCGGCAGTCTGGCGACCAGCGCAGTTTCGACGCCGGCCGACGCGAGCGCGATCGCCGCGGTCAGGCCGGCCGGGCCGGCGCCGACGATCGCCACCTCCGACGTCAAATGGTCCATGCCGCCGCCACCCGCCAATCGCCGTCATCCCCGCAGCATCTCCCGCCAAAGTCGGGGCGGAGGTCCGTGCTCGCAGCCCGCTGGCGGGGCATGACAACGGACAGCAAGACCGTATGATGGCTACGCGGGTCAAGACCCGCGCGTGACGATCGAGGATGGCATGTTCATCCGCGCCCGCGCGTTCGCGGTGCACGTTTTCACCGCTGCAGGCGCGGCGCTCGCGCTCGCCGCGCTGGTCTACGCGGTGCGCGGTCAATGGGCGGCGATGTTTCTGTGCCTCGGCATTGCGCTTATCGTCGACGGGGTCGACGGCACCATTGCACGTTGGCTCAAGGTTGCGGAGGTGCTCCCGCGCTGGTCGGGCGATGTGCTCGATCTCGTCGTTGATTTCGTCACCTATGTGTTCGTTCCGGCCTACGCGATTGCCGCCGGCGGGCTATTGCCACAGGCGCTGGCGCTGCCGGCGGGCATCGTCATCGTCGTCACGGGCGCGCTCTATTTCGCCGACCGGGAGATGAAGACCACGGACAACTTCTTTCGCGGTTTTCCGGCGCTCTGGAACGCGGCGGCGTTCTATCTTTTCCTGCTCAAGCCCATGCCGTCGCTCGCCGCCGCCATCGTCGTCGCGCTCGCGGCGCTGACCTTCGTGCCGTTCAAGTTCCTGCACCCCTTGCGAGTTGCGCGGCTGCGGGCGCTCAACATCGCCGCTTTGATCTCGTGGTCCTTGCTCGCGCTGATCGCGGTGCTGCGCGATCTCGCTCCGGGACCCTGGGTCGCAGGCGGCCTGGTGGCGATCGCCCTATATTTCCTCGGCGTCGGGCTGACCGAGAAACGCTGAATGAACGTGCTGTCGCTGCTGACCGACCCAAATGCGTGGGCCGCGCTCGTCACGCTGACCGCGCTCGAGATCGTCCTCGGGATCGACAATCTCGTGTTCATCTCGGTCTTGACCGCACGGCTGGAGGCAGACAAGGCACGTCGCGCCCGCCAGGTGGGTCTGTCGCTCGCATTCATCTTCCGCGTGATCATGCTCGCCGGGCTCACCTGGCTGATGGGCCTCACCGCGCCGCTCTTTACCGTTTTCCGCATGGGAATATCGTGGCGCGACATCATCCTGATCGGCGGCGGCCTATTCCTCATCGCCAAAGCGACGTACGAAATCCACGGCGAGGTGGAGGCGCGCGAAAGCGGCGCCGAGGTGGCCTCGAGCAAGCGGGCATTTGCTTGGATCGTGGTTCAGCTTGTTGTCATCGATCTGGTGTTCTCGCTCGATTCAATCATCACGGCGATCGGGATGGCGGAGCACCTGGAGGTGATGATCGCCGCCGTGGTCATCGCCATGATCGTGATGTATGCGGCGGCCGCGCCGGTCGGCGCGTTCATCGCGGAGCACCCCACCACCAAGATGCTGGCGCTCGCCTTTCTGGTGCTGATCGGGGTTGCGCTGGTGGCCGACGGCTTCGAGTTCCATATTCCGCGCGGATATATCTATTTCGCCATGGCGTTTGCCGGCGCGGTCGAGGCATTCAACGTCATAGCAAAGCGCAACCGGCGGCGTCCGCCGCGCACCTGACGGCTTGATCCACAGGCTCCGCTGAGAGACATTGCCGCCGCCGGGCCGGTTCGCGGCGCGTGCAAGTCGAGCAGGGAGTGACAGCAATGGTCGCAGCGGTGCGAGTACACAAGACGGGCGGTCCGGACGTGCTGACCTACGAGGACGTTCCGGTGGCGGCGCCAGGTCCCGGCCAGATCAAGATCAGGAACCACGCCAGCGGGGTCAATTTCATCGACACCTACTTCCGCAGCGGCATGTATCCCTCGCCGGTCGGGCTGCCGTTCGTCTCCGGCAACGAGGGGGCAGGCGAGGTCATCGCGGTCGGGCCCGGGGTCAGCGACATCAAGGTCGGCGATCGCGTCGGCTATGTGTCGGCGCTCGGGGCCTATGCGGCCGAGCGGCTGCTGCCGGCCGACCGCGCGGTGAAGCTGCCCGACAAAATCGGCTACGAACAGGCCGCCGGCATGATGCTCAAGGGCATGACGGTGCAATACCTGCTACGGCGTACCTATAAGGTGCAGAAGGGCGACAACGTGCTCATCCATGCCGCCGCTGGCGGCATCGGCCTCATCGCCTGCCAATGGGCGAACTATCTCGGCGCCAACGTGATCGGCACCGTCGGTTCGAAGGACAAGGCCGAGCTCGCGAAGAAAAGCGGCGCCCACCATGTCATCCTCTACCGCGATGAGGACTTCGCCGCCAAGGTGAAGGAGATCACCGGCGGCAAGCTGTGCGAGGTGGTTTACGACGGCGTCGGCAAGGCGACCTTCCCGGCTTCCCTCGATTGCATCAAGCCGCTCGGCATGTTCGTCAGCTTCGGCTCAGCATCCGGACCGATCGATGCCTTCAATATCAACATTCTGCAGACCAAAGGGTCGCTGTTCGCCACCCGCCCGACGCTCAACACCTACGCCGCCAAGCGCGAGGACTTGCTCCAGATCGCGAACGACCTGTTCGACGTGGTGGCGCGCGGCGTGGTCAAGATCCCGGTGAACCAGAAATATCCGCTAAAAGACGCGCAGAAGGCGCACCGCGATCTCGAAAGCCGCCATACCACGGGATCGAGCATTCTGCTGCCGTGATCGGCGGCGCGCCGACCGTCGCGCGCTCAGCCGATCAAGCCGGCAACGCGCGCGAAGGCCCGATGGTCGCCCGCCCCCGGCGCTAGGCGTGGAATTCCCACCACGTCGATCGCATCCGCAAATCGCTCGACGGTCGCGACCGTCTCCTCGAGCGACGCCGCGCTGCCTTCACTTTCGCTGACGACGACCGCCGCGATATCGAGATTGCGCCGCGCCATGACTTCGAGCGCTGACAAGGTGTGGCTGATGGTGCCGATATAGCTTCCGGCGACCAGGATCACCGGGATGCGCAACACCGACATCAGGTCCAGCACCGTGCGGCGGTCGTCGAACGGCACCATGATCCCGCCGACACCCTCGATCAAAAGCACGCCGTGGTTCCCAGCCATCGAACGGCGGCAAAACTCGACGACGTCCTGAAAGACGATGGCGCGACCCTCGCGCTTGCCCGCCATGTGGGGCGAGAGCGGCGCCTTGAACCGCCAGGGCGAGATGCGCTCGACCTCCTCCACTGCGACGGGGCGCCCAAGCGCGCCGAGCAGCACCGCCGGATCGCTCTTCTCCCACGCGCCGGGATCGAACCCGCTGACAATCGGCTTGATGGCGGCAACCGCGCCACCGGCGCCGCGGATATGCCGGATCAAGCCTGCGGTGAGGAAGGTCTTGCCGATATCGGTTCCGGTCGCGGTGATGAAGACAGCGGTCATTGCGTTTCGGTGACGCTTGCCGGAGCGTGCGCGAGGACGCGCGTGCGCATGACTTCGGCCAGCCGTTCGACCTCGTCGTCAGGATGCTGCGCGGTAAAGGTCAGCCGCAGGCGCGCGGTCCCCGCCGGCACGGTCGGAGGCCTGATGGCGACGACCAGGAAACCATGATCCTCCAAGAGCCGCGACGCTTTCAGCGCCGCCTCGGCCTCGCCGAGGAGCACGGGGACGATCGGGCTCACCGGCTCCGGCAACCCGGCGCGGCGGGCAAAGGCCTTGGCTTTTGCGAGGGGAAGAGCGGCGTAGCCGGGTTCGCGTTCGATCACGTCGAGCGCCGCGATCGCAGCCGCGACGATTGCCGGCGGAAGCCCGGTTGAGTAGATCACGGTGCGTGCGCGGTTGCGAATGAGGTCCACGACCGCGGCGGAGGCACAAATATAGCCGCCATAGGAACCGAGCGCCTTGGAGAGCGTGCCCATCTGCAGCGGGACCTCGGCCCTCGTCCCCTCGACGAAATTTGAGCCGCGGCCGCCTCCCACTACGCCGAGACCATGGGCATCGTCGGACATCAGCCAGGCGTCGTGACGCTGCGCCAGCGCCGCAAGCCCATGCAAGGGCGCGATATCGCCGTCCATCGAGAAGACGCCATCGGTCGCGATCAAGGTCCGCCGGTGACCGTGGCGCAGTTGCGACAGCAGCAACTCCACGTGAGACGCATCCGCATGGCGAAACGGCACGACGGCGGCACGCGCGAGCCGCGCGCCGGCCCATAGGCAGGCATGGGCCAGTTCGTCGATCAGAACGAGATCGTCGGGGCCGACCAGCGCGGGGATGATGCCAAGATTGGCGAGGTAGCCGGAGCCGAAGACGCAAGCCGCCTCCATCTCCTTGAGCCGGGCAAGCCGCGCTTCCAATTCGCTGAACAAGGGATGATTGCCGGTCACGAAGCGGGAGGCGCCGGCGCCCACACCATAGACGCGCAACGCCTCGATGGCCGCCTCCTTGACGGCCGGGTAATGGGTCAGATTGAGGTAATCGTTGCAGCAAAACGACAACAGCCGACGGCCGTTGCGCAGCAGCCAAATTCCCGTCACCCGGGTGGTGTCGACGAGCGCACGGCGTAGACTGCTACGTTCGAGTTCGCCGAGCTTGGCGGTCGCAAATTCATCGAGTGAATGCATCCTCGCATCGACCTCAGCCCGTCACCTCCGTAAGCTTTGCATTGAAAGCGCCGAATGTCTCGAAAAAAGGGAGAGCAGGGAACTTCGCGGCCGGCGTGGTATGAGGCCGGGTTCGACCACGTCTGGCTGCCGTACGCGCAGATGAAGACGGTGCGAGCGCCGTTGCCGGTCGCTCGCACCCATGGTTGTCGCATCGTGCTCTGCGATGGACGCGAGCTGATCGACGGGATCGCATCGTGGTGGACCGCCTGTCACGGCTACAACCACCCCCACATCCGCAAGGCGGTCGAGCGCCAGCTCGCGCTGATGCCGCATATCATGTTCGGCGGGCTCGCCCACGAGCAGGCGCTCACGCTTGCCGGTCGGCTTGCGGCACGCATCCCGGGCGATCTCACTCGCGTCTTCTTCTCGGAGTCCGGCTCAGTTGCCGTCGAGATCGCCATGAAGATGGCGGTGCAGTTCTGGCTGAACCAGGGCGAGCGCAAGCGCAAGAAATTCCTCGCCTTCAAGGGCGGCTACCATGGCGATACGACCGGGGCGATGGCGGTGTGCGATTCCGAGGACGGCATGCATGCGCGCTTCCATGGCCTGTTGCCCGAGCATTACAGCGTCGAGCTGCCGCAGAGTGAGGAGAGCGCCACGATCTTTGCGCGCTCTCTCGAGCGTCACGCCGAGGAACTCGCGGGCATCATCGTGGAGCCGTTGGTGCAAGGCGCCGGCGGCATGCGCTTCCATACCGCGTTGGTGCTGCAGCGGCTGCGCGCGGCGGCGGATCGCTACCAGCTGCTGTTGATCTTCGATGAAATTTTCACCGGCTTCGGGCGAACCGGAAGCCTCTTCGCCTGCGAAGCAGCCGGCGTCGTGCCCGACATCATGACTCTGTCGAAGGCATTGACTGGCGGGACGCTGCCGCTCGCGGTTACCGTCGCGCGCGACAAAGTTTTCGACGCTTTCTGGTCCGACGACCCCACCCGCGCGCTCCTGCATGGGCCGACCTTCATGGGAAACGCGCTCGCCTGCGCCGCCGCCAACGCCTCGCTCGACTTGTTCGAGCACGAACCGCGCCTGCGGCAAGTTGCCGATATCGCGGCTGCGCTCGAGCAGGGCCTTGCGCCTTGCCGTGGCCTTCCGGGCGTCAAGGACGTGCGGGTGAAGGGTGCAATTGGCGTCGTGGAGCTTGACCGCATCGACGATCTCGAGGCGCTGCGCGCGCGGTTCGTGGAGGAGGGGGTATTCGTCCGGCCGTTCGGCTCCATCGTCTATCTCACCCCGGCGTTGACGATCGGCGAGGACGAGCTCGCGAAATTGACGGGAGCGGTGACGAAGGTTGTGGGCAAACGCGGCTAGGATCCAATCCCAATGCTGATGCGTCAGCAGGGGCTCAAAACCCCACCACCGTGCCATGCAGGTCGTATTCGTCGGCGCGTTCGATGCGCACCGTCGCGATCTCGCCCCGGCGCAGCGGGCGGCGGCTTGCGACGTGGACAACGCCGTCGATCTGCGGCGCGTCGCCGCGCGTGCGCCCCTTGGCCACGGTCGCGCCGGCGCTCACCGGATCCGACTTGCCGCAGGAGCCGTGAGCCTGGTCGATGATCACCTGTTGACGCGTGCCGACTCTGCGCCTGAGGCGTCGCGCGGAGATCGCCTGCTGATGCCCCATGAAGCGATGCCAGCGCTCCTCCTTCACCGCGTCGGGGACCGCGGCGGCAAGCTCGTTGGCGAGCGCGCCTGCAACCGGCTCGTAACGGAAGCAGCCGACGCGGTCGAGTTCTGCCTCATCGAGCCAATCGAGCAAGCGGCGGAAATCCTCTTCACTCTCGCCGGGAAAGCCGACGATGAAGGTCGAGCGGATGGTGAGATCGGGGCAGATGTCGCGCCAGCGGGCGATGCGCTGCAGGGTCTTCTCCTGCGCGGCCGGCCGTTTCATCCGGCGCAGCACGGCGGGTGCCGCATGCTGAAACGGGACGTCGAGATAGGGCAGCACCTTGCCCTCTGCCATCAACGGGATGACCTCGTCCACATGCGGGTAGGGGTAGACGTAATGCAGCCGCACCCAGGCGCCGAGCTCGCCAAGTGCGCGGGCGAGATCGAGAAATTTCGCCCGCACCTCGCCCCCCTTCCACGCGCTCGGCGCATATTTGAGGTCGATCCCGTAGGCCGAAGTGTCTTGCGAAATGACCAGAAGCTCCTTCACGCCCGCGGCGATGAGGCGCTCGGCCTCGCGCAGCACGTCGGCGGCGGGCCGCGAGACCAGATCGCCCCGCAGTTTCGGGATGATGCAGAAGCTGCAGCGATTGTTGCAGCCCTCCGAAATCTTCAGATAGGCATAGTGCCGGGGCGTAAGCTTGATGCCCTCGGGGGGCAGGAGATCGACAAACCGGTCGTGGCGCGGCGGCAGCGCGCGATGCACCGCCGCGACCACACTCTCGTACTGCTGCGGACCGGTGATCGCGAGCACCCCGGGATATCGCGCGGTGATCTTTTCCGGCTCGGCGCCCATGCAGCCGGTCACGATCACCTTGCCGTTCTCGTTGAGCGCCTGGCCGATAGCGGCAAGCGATTCCGCCTGGGCGCTGTCGAGAAAGCCGCAGGTGTTGACCACTGCGAGGTCGGCGCCGGCATGGGAACGAGCGAGTTCATAGCCCTCCGCGCGCAGGCGGGTCATGATGCGCTCGCTGTCGACCAGCGCCTTCGGGCAGCCGAGCGAGACGAAACTCACCCTCGGTACGCGCGCCGTGTCGCGTGTGGAATGTCGATTTTCCATGGCGAGGGGCTACCCGAGCGCGCCGTCGGGAGCAAGCGGCCTGGTCTGAGCGCGCCGGTTCCGGACCGTCGTCATTGAATATTCATCATTGCGGCCTATATAGGGGTTGTTCGCGACCGAGCTTCCGACCGCGGATGTACCGGCGGGAGCGAGGGCGTGATCGGTGTAGGCCCGCCGGGAGAAATCCCTGGCGGGTTTTCATTTTGGAGGGTTAAGCCCAGCGCGGGCCGCCGCGGTCGTGTTGGGAAGGGCCGCCCACACCTCCCCTCCTTGACGCGGGAAAATAGGCCATCCTGGTATCTGCATACGGCTGCACGTGAACCCCACGGGCCCCTTGCGCGACTAAATCGTGATGCCGCGGCGCTCGCCGCTCGAGGGGGAACGATGCTGATCTTGAAATACTTCTTGGTGGTCGGGGCGGTGCTCACGCTCGGCCTGATCGCGCTCAATGCCCACCTCCTGCCCGACGGCTCGAAGGCACCAGCGGCGGTGATACATTCCCCAACGACCGCGTCGCTTCCGACCGTCGCGCCGAATGTGCCAGCGGCCGATACCAATGTAGCCGCAGAACCCTCCCAGCCGCCGCCCGCGAAATCCGCGTCTCCCGCTCGGCGCTCCCATCATTCCGCGCGCGTCCAACGCCGATCGCACTGACGCCCGGCCGATCGGTAGAGGCTTACTTTTGCCGAAATGTCACACTGCCGGAATTTCCGGCGTCGACGATTGCCGCCGGAACGCTCGCGCATTAGCCTTTTCGGCCGTCACGGTTCGCCCTCATGGCCGTGGCGAATGCTCCTGCGAGAGAGAGCCCCGGCCGTCAGATCACCCACGGCCGGGGTTTCTTTTGGCCCCCTAGGCGGTCGTGCCCCGCGCCATTCGATTCGGCTTCGCGTCGCCAACAGACCAACGCTCAGATCTCGGCCGCAAATTCTTTCCAGCCAATTTTGAACCTTGGCGTCCCCTCGGCCGACTAATAGGCAGGGAAAGGGGAGCCTATCATGAACAAGTTGTGCCGTTTTGCGACGCTCGCCGCCGTCGTCATTGCCGCGAGCGCCTTCGCCACGCAAGCATCCGCCAATCCATTTGGCTGGCTCGGTCTGGGCTACGCTCCAAGCGATAACGGCAACCAGGTGCGGGCCGACCTCCGACGGGTGACCGTCGACTATCCGACCAACGAGGCGCCGGGCACCATCATCGTCGATACGCCGAACACGTATCTCTACCTGATCCTCGGCGGCGGCAAGGCGATCCGCTACGGCATTGGCGTCGGCCGTGAGGGTTTCACCTGGTCCGGCGTCAAGTCCGTCGAGCGCAAGGCCGAGTGGCCGGATTGGACGCCGCCGCCAGAGATGATTGCCCGCTCGCCTTATCTGCCGCGTTTCATGGCGGGCGGCGCGACCAATCCGCTGGGCGCGCGCGCCATGTATCTCAGCGGTAGTTTCTACCGCATCCACGGCACCAACGCTCCCTCGACCATCGGCAGCCGCGCGACAGCCGGATGCATCCGCATGGCCAACGAGGACGTCATCGACCTCTATGACCGCGTCAAGGTCGGCACCAAGGTCGTGGTGATGCCTGTTGCCGAGCGTCGCGCCGCGGCCGGGTTCAGCCTGTTCCACTGAACAGCGCATCACGGGCTGAAATCGCACTTTTTGTGACGGCCATCACATCGGTATTGCCCCGACGTCCATACCTATGCATGCAAGGCGGGCTGGACGGCTTTCCGATTCCCCCAATCCCCGAGCTGTCCTGACATACGCCGAACCTGGGACTTGCCCCGCACCTTAGCGGGGTTTCTTTTTTCGGCGCGCAAGTCCTGAAAATGGCCCGGTGGGAAAGGGACGAGCGCCTGCCCATCAATCAATCTGCTGCCAATGGCTCGCGCTTTCCGGTGGTGTCCTCCGTTCATTTAAGATAAGGCGGGCCCAAATATAACCCGCGTGCGCGCGGCCGGGGACGGGCGGTGGCAAGCTGGCGGCAATGTGAGGTTTGTTCTGCCAGCGCCAATCGTAGGTATTCGATGTTGTTACGGGGGAAGGGTGGCCGAGTGGTTTAAGGCAGCGGTCTTGAAAACCGCCAGGGGTGTAAGCCCCTCGTGGGTTCGAATCCCACCCCTTCCGCCAAGCGACCATTCGCCGCTGTCGTTCAAATGATCTTGGTCTCAGGTTAACCGGCCAGAACAACTCGTCGCAGAATCTTCACCGCGCGATCGATCTCGTCCTCACGCCACGCGGCGAAGCCAAGATAACTTCGGCGTGCCGGCGTTCGACAAAGTATGCTTGATACCGGCCGGGCGACGACCGCGGCTTGGGACAAGCGATCTGCCAACCCTCGATCATCCATTCCATCGCGACATCATGCCACGAGCTGCATCCCCACCAGCCGGCACCTCACGTCGAAGCAGTCGCCGACATGCTGCTTGAGCGCGCTCACGAACCCACACCCGAAGCCGTGTTTGTGAATTAGTTCACATCTGACTGTTGCCTTGGGTTGATAGTGTGACTTGGGCTGATGCTGCCAAAGAGGTCAGCATGACAACCGATTCTCGGATCGCGTCCCGTCACGCGCAAAAGCCGGCGTGGCGCAAATCGGGAACGGTCATTGGGCGAAACATGCAGCGCATACCCGCATCAGGGGGTCCTCGCAGCTGTAGCTCGAGGGAAGCAAGGGCTGGAGCCCCACTCAGCAGGTCTTGACGAGGAAACCGTTAATCTTGATTTTGTCATGGAAGACGAGCGCTTTAAGTGTCCGACCTTCATGCGTTTCTCAACGGTAAAGAAATTAACGGTAAGGAAGCAACGCGAGTCGGTCTGGTAGCAGCTGAAAACGCCAGATCCAAATCGAACGCTGTGCGCCTCAACATTGCCTGGGATAGGCAATAGCAGGAGGCAAAATGAAAGAACGCCACTGGACGAGCCTGGTCACCAGTCTTCGGCACGGGCAGTGCGTGCTTATGCTCGGGCAGGAGGTTTCGGCGGCACCGGGCGATGGGGCGGCCGTCGTTTCGCGCAACAACGAGAGCTTCGCCGAAGCCCTCATGCGGCAACTGGCTGACGAGCTTGAGGAGGACAGCAGGCGCGTTATCGGCGACTCGCTGGCGGCAGTCGCCCAGCAATATGAAGACGCTGCCGGCTTCGGCACCAACGCGTTGCGAGCTCGGGCGGAGAAATTCTACAACTCTGGTGCCCTCGCGCCCTCTGCGCTGCATCGCGGGCTGGCCTCGCTGCCGTTCGGTCTGATCGTCACTACTTGTCACGACGATCTGCGCCCTCAAGGAGGCGGGCAAATCGCCGCTTGCCTACCGCTACCATATGCGCGGCGACAAGCGCGATAATCCGGAATTCGTTCTGAGCGGCTCGGCGTCCGCACCGGTCGTTTACCACCTGTTTGGGAACGCGCGCGAACCGGGCTCTTTGGTGTTGAGCGAAAACGCCCGGCTAAGGCTGTTGGGGAGCGGCGGACGCTCAGAGACCATGGCGATCAGAAAGTCGAGCAGATCGTCAAGGATGAGCACTGGTTTCACCAGAATGTCACCATCCCAGAACTCGGCGGTCTTAAAGAACGACCATAGCGATAACTGTCGGTCTTTCTGCACAGAGCCGGCGTGTGGAGGACGAGCCCCTCGTCGCGAAGGCGTTGCGCGACGCCCGCGTTCAAGAGCGAGGTCTTGCCGAGGCCTGACCGCGCATAAACAACGACCATGCGGTTGGCTAGGATCTGGTCGGTGACCGTCACCTCACGATCGCGGCCGAAAAAGACTTTGCGGGAAAGCGCGTCGTCGGAGAACGGCTGGGCGCCCGGATAGCGGGTAGCGGAACCGTTCATGATCTTGCTACCGATTGCGGCGCTGGAAGTCGCGGAGCATGGTCGACACCACCTTCGACAGATCCTGGTCGAAGTACGCGGGACGCAGCGTCATTTCCTGATATTCGCTTAGCTCGGCAACGCGGTCCTCAGCGTCAATGTCGGCGGTCCGCAACGGAATCAAAAACGAACCACGCAGCAGATGCGCGAGGCCCGGCCTGAACATCGTTGACCCTGACGATCAGGGGCATATAGCCTTGAGCTGCATCGCACTGCCAGCAGCATCGCCGCCGAGTCGCTGCGTGGCCTGTCGGAAAGCGACCGCGAGCGGACGATACTGTTCTACCAGCGCGGCACGCGCATCGAGGTTGAAGACGCCGACGTCAGCGAATTCCTTACCGAACTCGACCACAGACTGGCCGCTGAAGGCGGAGTTGTTGCAGAGGAGGGAGCGCACCAGCACTTTCATCAAAACGCGCAGGTACCACTGGCTGATTCCAAAGCCGACGAAGAGAAAGCTCTGTCCGCTCCGCCGGAGCGAGCGTGAACAGCTCCTCGAATTGATGGTGCGCGGCGTTGCTCCGCCGAACTTTGCCGAAGCCCATCCGGACTTGAGTGACGCGGCTCCCGCAGTCCACGTCGTCCTCTCTCTCCGTGAAGACTTTTTGGGTCTGCTCGAGGAGGCGGCGGACCGTATTCCGCAGATCCTGGATCATCGATTCCGCCTCACACCTCTATCGCTGCACGCGGCGGCAGAGGCGTTGACGGGCCCGGCGGAAATTGACGACCCCGCCCTTGAGACCAGGCCGTTTCGTTATGACCCCAAGGCAGTCGAGAGCATTCTCGACTATCTCTCGCGGCGGCGTATGCGCGCTCTCGTTGAGACAACTCGAACCGTCGAGCCATTCCAGCTGCAACTGATTTGCCAACGGTTTGAGCGGATAGCCGGAGAGCGACAACGGCAATCCGCAGACAATGTGACACTGACAATCAAAGATATCGGCGGCGAAGCCGCGTTGCGGGACACGCTCAAGGAGTTCTATCACCGCGCTCTTGCCGCGGTGTCTGCCAGACGCGTGCGTAAGGCCGCCCGGCGACTGTGCGAGAATTTTCTGATCAGCCCCGAAGGTCGCCGTTTGAGCCTTGAGGAAAATGAGATCAAGCGTCAGTTGCGGCTTCCGTCGGAGACGCTGAGGCTCCTCGTAAGTAACCGGTTGCTACGTTGCGACAGCCGCGCCGACAGCATCTATTATGAGTTGAGCCACGAAGCGCTGATCGAGCCCGTTCTTGCCACGAGACAAGCGCGAGGCCTCCTCCTCGGCGCGCTCGGCTTGGTTGCGGGGGGAATATCATGGGTGGTTACACTCGGCCTGCTGGTCATCAGCGTTGCCCTTTTCATCGGGGCAGTTGTCCAGACGAATTTTGAGTTTTTTGGCTTTGATTCGCCGCCCGCCTGGACAAAAGATATCAATATTGAATGGCCAGCTTTTTTCGCCTTATTCCTGATGCTGTTCGGCATGGTTACTTTCTCGAAGGTAATTTTTTCCGGTGGGCGGCGAACAATCCGCCGCCATCGGCCACGTAGGCGAGCAGACCTACTCGAACCAGCTATAGCTGCCGAGATTGATTTGTTGTTCGGGTGGTCTGCCGTTGCTGGTGGATATTTTTGGCTCTTTTTGTCGCTTGTTGCTGTGTTAATGGTCTTGGTCCCGCTCGGGTCTTATCTGGGAGTTTGGTCGCGAGACGAGCAGAACTACTCCTTGTTCTATGAACGCGGGCCGCGCCTTGACATGGGTGCGTTCGTTATCGCGGCGTTAGCGCTGTTGTCACTTGGAGTCGACACCGTCAGGTGGGGTTACCGAAGGCTCCGGCCTTTTCGCCCGGCTCTAGGCTTCGTGCAACCGGCCGCTGTTCAGAGGCGACACCGAGTTTTGCTCTTTGGCTGCCTACGTACCATTGCCGGCGGGATCGTCCTGCTGGCTGTCATGTTTTTTGCGGCTGAAGTCTTCGTCCGCGTCGAATGCATGCTTTATTCGCCAAGTACTCTACCGGACTGGGTTCCAGCACACTGGTGGTCGCTCAACGACATGTTTAAAGCGTGCCAACTCAACGACAAAGCAGATTTCATGATGGATCTTGGGCTGGCCGTTATCGTCGGTCTCGGCGCATTGGCATTTGCGGTCAACTGGCTTTTTGGAGGAGTTCGTTCTGTCGTCAGCTTCCTCCACCGCGGCACTGCTGAGAGTCCTGAGACGGAGCTCAGCCTGTCGTCTACACTTCGCGAGGGCGCGTGACTTGATTCGGGTCTGCGCGACATCTGGCTAATAGTTATTGCTGTCCGCGTTTCGCTGCAGCATCGAGAGTCAATACCTGTTCAATTCGAAATCTCGATTCCCGTGCCAGCTTGACGAACTTGTTCGTATTGTCGTCAGGTCCGCGTGACGCGCCGTCCCATACGACAAGGGCGATGAGCCGCAACGACCCTATCGACCGTTCATGGTCTTTGACGCCCGCTAATTTCCTCGCCTCGCGGATAATGACGCCGTTCGTCATCGAATAGGCGTCGTCGGCTTCGGCGGCGTCGAGTTCGATGAGGTCGCCATGGGCGTGCGCGGCGTTCGTCACGCGGTCAAACATGCTTCCCCAAAACTCGGGACGCGGACGGTCCACCACCGATGTTTCGCGAAAGCGTGCGGTGGAAAACGGAAGAATGATGCGCGTAGGCAGCCCCATCTGTTGAGCGGTCTCGAGCGCGATCAGATCGGCGCCGCAAGCAGCGGAACAAACCAACGCAACCGCCCGCGTGCGGCGCAGCCGGTCGGCAATCTCCATACCGACGCGGTCGACCTGATCAAAGGGAAACCGTGGTGTCGATGTTGGTTCCGCATCGATCCGCCGGCCGCTCAGAGCGACGACTGCGCCACCGTGTTGAGTAGAAGACAGGGCCATCTCGTCACGCTCTCAATCGCTTGAATGGTCATCCGCGTCCGACGGTACGGATAAGCATCTTGAGTTTGGACGCGGAACGTGGCGAACCGACTGCGCGTTCCCCATCATCGCTGCAAAGTGCGAAGCTTGGCGAGCTGCTCTTCCGTGGTATCGATCATCCACCGCTCGGGCGCAGCCTTCTTGGCGATTGCAAACTCTGCCTCCGATTTGGCCGCGTCTCCCAAGCCGAACAGAGCTTCGGCGAGCGTTGCACGAACCCAATATTCTTCTTTTCCCCTTTTATCCTCGTCTTCGCCCTTAATGCCGTCCGCGAGCAGTTGCGTGCAAATTCCCACGACGCGCTCGCGGACGCGTCGGGCCTGGACCCTGTCGGCGATGGCGTCATCGCCGCCGAATTCGGCGGCGCGGCAATCAAGGAGGAACGCAAAGTTGATGCCGTTGTAGTAATCATTCTTCAGATAGAAACCCTTTTCGTGAGCAAAGATCGCCGCTGCAAGGCCATCAAGCCGATCCTGCCGCGGCATATCTTTGGTGTCGTAGAGGCGCTTGTGAATTGCGCCCCACAAGCCCAGCGTTTCCGGATCGCTAGACCCTTCGGGATCAAGCTGCCTAAGGACCGCTTTGGATTCGAGCAACGCCGTCTTTTCGTCGGGATCTTTGGATTTGTAGGTCGCCCACGCGAGCTGCTGAACGACGTCGGGATCGGCCTTGTCGCCTTGGACAGCGCGCACACCGCGCAATACGTCACGCATGGTCCGGAAGTCTTCGCGCCGCTCCGCGTCGTGTGCCGTTTTCATGAGCGCTGCGAAGGGCCGTTCCAATGCAGCCTTCTCGTCCTTGGTCGTGGCCTGAGCCAGGGCCTCGCGTGTGCGATCTTCTCGCGCGCGCTCGGCGGCTGCTGCGACTGCCGCCACTGCTTCGACATTCAACCCGCGCGAAGGGGCCGCCAGATCGCTGAGGAAGGTGTATACCGGGCTGTCAATCTGTCCTGTCTGAGGAATCTCCCGACAGGCTTTGATCAGCTCCGCCTTCGCCCGCTCGACTTCCTCGTAATCGATCCCCGGGCCAAGATGTTCGTATTTTCGAATCACCACGTGGCCCATATCGAACCCCATCTCAAAATTCTTTTCGGCGATGACGATCGTGGTTTTCGGGCGGAGGGCGTACCGCACGCCGAGCTCGAAAAACGCATTGATGTTGGCGGTGGAGAGATCTGCGATGACCAAGTCTGCGGTCAACAAGCGCTCGTACATGGGCACGTCGATGACACCGGCGTGTTGGATCTCGTCCGCGCGTTCGCACGTGTATCCGGCCGTTTGGGCTGCCGGCTTGATGATGTTTCGATAAGTCTTATCGAGATCGAAATTCTTGTTCTGCTTGAAATCGGTCTTCTTGCCGTAGCCCATAATCACAAAACAACTGGGCATGGGGTCCTCCCGTCTGGCCAAGGGCCCAAATTCGGATTTTAGGCCCAACGGCTAGCTGACGTATCGATCAGGACGTTGACGCGACGCACTGCGACTGCGGCCGCATTCACGGCGGTCATGGCTGAAAGACTTCGAAGTTGAAGTGCGTATCATCAACCTGCCGTTGGGCCGCCGCTTTTCCGACGCGCTCGAGCGACGGAATTCCATCGACAGAGTCGAGCTTTTGGACGACTTCCGGATCGACATCATCGCACCCGAGCGCGGCCAAGCCCTGTTTGGTCAGCTCGGCATTGTAACGGATATAGCGGAACAGCTTTTGGCGCAGCGGTCCGACCGATGGACTCATTTTATCGACCTCGCGGTCGAGGACATGACCGGCCACGCAGTCTCCGAACACGCGGCACAACAAGTCCTGTTCGTTGAGCGCTGCGTACATCAGGGCCGACGGGATGGTCGTCGCATTGAATAGGAGATTCATCTCGTTCGGTTTGAGGCTGTAGTTCTCGCCCGGACTGGTTCCCGTCCCCACGGAGATGATCAACATCTTATCCGTGCCCGTGTCCCAGCCGCGGTTTTCCGGCGGCGCGTTGATCCAGTAGCGATCCACCGTCGCCATCAGAAACATCTGAAATGTCGGATTGTTGTACATGGTCACGCCGCCGTCGACAAAAATGAACGGTTTGCCGCCACACATGATGACTTCCGGCGGAAAATACGTCGGCGCCGCGGTGCTCGCTCGAACAAGCTGCCACAGCGGTAGCTTCGTGTTGCATGCGGGGTGCGCTGGGTCGTTATACTTGGCAAACGGATTATTGGAAAGCGGCCAGGGCGAATCGGTCGTCGCGTTTCGCATCACCAGAAGCAGCAGGCATTCGAGCTCTTTTGCTCCGAGCGTCGTATCCTCGCCGAATACGCTCTTTAGCTGTTTCGCGAGCGGTTCGCTGTTGTATTCGTAGCGCAGCCGCTGCGTGATGCTGGCCTTGTCGAACATGGCGGCGCCGTTCCTCATGTAAAAATCCAAGATTTCCGCAACCGACATGCCCAGCGCAATGCCCGCGGCGATGATGCCACCGGTGCTCGTGCCTGCCACGTAATCGAAGTAATCAGCGAGCCGGTAATCTGGCCTCTTACTCTCCTTGACAAGAATCTCCTCGATCCGGCCAAGGATTTGGAGCGACAGCACACCGCGAATGCCACCCCCATCGATGGCCAGCAGCTTACGGGGTCCTTTTCTTGCGAGGCGCTTTGCTAGATCAACGCGCCGCTCGGAATCGCGACCGGGCATGTTTTGCCTATCGTTTATGGGCCTATATCGGGGACGTGTTTATGAACTCGTCCATGTCGACTTATATCGTAATTTAGGATCCGGCAGATCCTCTTTGCCGTGCATGGAAAGGCGTTGAGGGTGGCGGCCACACAACGCCGAAAGTATCAGCCATCTTTGTTGGCACTACTGGAGTCCCCCGGCCCAACCCTTCCTGCAACGTTGCCCATTTGGCGGTTTCCTGGGACATAAGCGACTCGACGCGCTCGGCCAACAGCGCGTGGGAATCTATCGCTTCGGCGTAGGGGCGGCCTTGGTGAGATATAGATACTTCTCGTATTTGAGCGCCTCGCAAGTCGAGCGGTAGCTGGTCCAGTTGACGTGGTGTTGATTCAGCTGCTGAATGCCTTCGGTAACTGCGATGACAACACCGAGCGCGCCCACAAGCCACGCCGGCTTGAAACCCTCGGTGCCAGATAGAAAAGGGATCAACGCCGCGGCGACGATCACGATGAGCTTGAGCACCTTATATGCCCGTTGGTTATAGGCTGCATGGCGATCGTACCACTCAATTCGTTGGTCGAGTCGTTGCATCGTGATCTCATCTGCCATTCATCCTCTCCACCGTTGGGCATGTCGTGGCCGACACCTGTTGGGGAAACGCGTTGATCGTTGTTTCTTTAACGCAACCACCAGCCATCCGGCCTGCGCCATTTGGTCGAGCCCATTGGAAGCGTACTGAAGCAAGCGCACACCCACAACTCAATCCGCTACCGAGGTGCTATGGCAGGGGCCGGACCACCCATTGGCCGACATCGTTTGGGGGTTAGTTTGAAATCCAATGCGAACGGTAGATCGCAAGCGTTGTACGCCCCACGCATTCCATGAAGAGGGGCACTGCAATATCATTGAGCGCCCGCCGTGTCGGCGGGGGCGGTGACAGCGCGCATGCATTCCGGAAACAGAGCTTTTATACTTCGCATCCGCAGGTCATGATGTAAGTCGCGAACGCGTGTGACGACGGGCGCGGGTGGAAGGCATGATCCGACGACTGCGGTTGGCTTCCGGACTCGTCATGTTGGCATACGTGACGACCCACTTCGTCAACCACAGCCTGGGCCTCGTCTCGGTCCAGGTCATGGATTTCGCGCTCGAGCACATCTACCAGTATTGGGCGTCTCCGCTCGGCAGCGTCCTCCTCTACGGCGCGTTCGCGACCCACTACAGCTTGGCGCTCTGGGCGCTCTGGCTGCGCCGCTCGCTCAAGATGCCGTTGGCGGAAGCAACCCAGCTCGTCCTCGGATTCTCGATTCCGTTTTTTCTCACGGATCACGTCCTTCAGACGCGCGTTGCCGACACCTTCTACGGCGCTAATGTCGGCTATTACTCGCATGTGCTGCACACCTATTTCGTGGCCAATCCACTGCGTGGCGGGCTTCAGTTCGCGGTGCTGGTGATCGCTTGGGTCCACGCAATGATCGGACTATGGTTCTGGCTGCGCCTGAAGCCGTGGTATCCACGCTGGCAGCCGATCCTCTACGCGTTCGCGCTCTTGATGCCGACCTTGGCGATTCTTGGCGCTCTCGAGGGCGGCCGGCAGATCATGGCGATGGCCGAGGATCCGGCCTGGGTCGCCCAGCAGGCGCAGGACCATGCGCCCGCAGCACCGGCCGACGCCGCGATCATCGATCAGCTGGTGGTGTGGGTGCGTTACGCCTTCGTGGCGGCGCTCCTTGCCGTTCTGGCCGCGCGGATGGCGCGTTGGTACTGGCAGCGCCGGCGCGGCATCGTCCGGCTGACCTATCCGAACGGCCGCGTGGTGCAGATCGTGCGCGGCGTGTCGGTCTTGGAGGCGAGCCGGATGGCTGGCATTCCCCATGCCTCCGTGTGCGGCGGGCGGGGGCGCTGCTCCACCTGCCGCATCAGGGTCGACGGAGCAAAGGAGGCGATCGTGCCGCCCGCGGCCGAAGAGGTGAAGGTATTGCACCGCGTGGGCGCAGCGCCCGACGTGCGGCTCGCCTGTCAACTGCGCCCGCACGGCGATCTGCGCGTGACGCCGCTGCTGCCAGCGAGCGCCCAGGCCCGGGACGGATTCAGCCGTCCTGGCTATCTCCACGGCGCCGAGCGCGAGATCGTGATCCTGTTCGGCGATCTCAGGTCCTTCACCCAGCTCTCCGAAAAGAAGCTGCCTTACGACTTGGTATTCCTCCTCAATCGATACTTTGCAGAGACCGGCCATGCGGTGGAGACAGCAGGCGGGCGCATCGACAAGTTCATCGGCGATGGGGTGATGGCGCTGTTTGGCCTCGACAGCGGCGTCGAGGCGGGCTGCCGCGAGGCGCTCGTCGCGGCCAAGGACATGGCCGAGCGCATGGAGACCCTCAATCGCGCGTTGATTCACGACATACCCGAGCCGCTGCGGATCGGCATCG
>Ga0306925_10000400_pt1 | contig 30887 bp, 27 predicted proteins | sample flu12Cox44000176_FD_203755 | JGI IMG/M metagenome (GOLD analysis project Ga0306925, IMG submission 203755) | Lab enrichment of tropical soil microbial communities from Luquillo Experimental Forest, Puerto Rico - flux8day.12C.oxic.44.000.176 (v2)... | ecosystem: Environmental > Terrestrial >... | reverse complement strand
TTGGCACGCGCTTGCGGGTGACGAACGTCACGAACGGCCGCTCGGTCGTTGTCCGCATCAATGACCGAGGACCATTTGTTCACGGGCGTGTCGTCGACTTGTCGGGCTCCGCGGCGGAATCGTTGGGAATGGTCGAACGCGGCATCGCCAAGGTGAAGCTTGACGTGGTGCAGAAGAATTCGACCAATTAGTTCAAAACTATTTCATTACTTTGCAAGCCCGAGTGCGGTTTTCGCCGCCTCCATAATCGTCGTATCGAGATTCATGCGGCAGTAATCCTCGACCTTATCCTTGTTCTTTGCCATGGTGCCGAGGTCGACGACCGTATTGTTCTTCAATCCATTGAAATAGCCGCTCAGCCAATTCGCGATCATGGGCGCTCGCGGACTGAACGTCTTATCGAACAAATATTGCCGGCAGGTGATCTTGGCGACGTCGACGGCCATTTGCGCACTTGCTTCTCGAGTGCAGAACATCGACAGCGCAACAAACGCGATCAACCAAGCTTTCATCGGGCGTCCTCTCGTTTGACCCTAGTCATCGACTGTCGAGACCGGACGCTTGCGTGATCGTTTCCGGCGCTGCTTGCGGCGCAGCTTGCGGAACCGGCGCGACGAAGCCGCCGGCTGCCGCGTCGGCAAGGCCGGCGCGGTCGAGCTGCTCGTCGTGTTTGTAGACGTCCTCACGAAACTCGACTGTGCCGTCGCCCGTCACCCAGCCGGTGAGATAAACCCAGGCCACCGGAATCTTGTGCGGCAGGTTGATGATCTTGGTCTCGCCGGTGGCGATGCCGGCGTCGATCGCGGCGCGATCCCAGCCCGTCGGATTGTCCTGCAAGATCCAGGCGGCGAGATCGCGCACATTGTCGACGCGGGTACAGCCGTGCGAATCGAAACGATAATCGTCGGCGAACAATTTGCGCGCATCGGTGTCGTGCATATAGACCGAATACGAGTTGGGCATGTCGATCTTGAGATTGCCGAGCGCATTCCAGTTGCCGGCGTCCTGGCGCACAGTGAAATTCGGCGATCGGCCCATCGACCAATCGACGGACGATGGACTGATTTCTTCGTCATGCGCGCCAAGGAGCCGCATGTGCATGCGGCTGAGATAGGTCGGATCCCGGCGCATGTGGTTGGCGATCTCGGTCTTGGTGATCGATAGCGGCACGGTCCAGGTCGGGTTGAGATCGACCGCGGTGATGGTGGCGGTCAGCGTCGGCGACGGCTTGTCGATTTTGCCGACGATGACGCGATAGCGGCGCTCGACCGTGCCGTGGCCCACCGCCTCGACGAAGGCTGCCGGAATGTTGACGACGACGTACCGCTCGGCAAACAGAAAATCCATGCCGCGCAGCCGTTCGAGCGAGGCCTCGAGCTGTTTGATGCGGTCCCCGACCGACACATTGAGCGCCTTGAGCGTCTGCGCGCCGATGGTGCCGGTGGCGTCGAGGCCATGACGTAATTGGAATTTCTTCACCGCAGCGGTCACCTCGTTGTCGTAGCTGTCGCTTAAAGCCACGCTCGCCTGCAGGTCGCCAGTGATGACGAGGTGGTTGCGCAACACCGCAACCGCGGGACCGCTCGCGCCGGGGACGAGTGTCGCATTGGCGGGCACGATCGGCCAGCCGCCGCGCACCGCGATGTCCGAATAACTCAGCAGCGTCTGTTTGATGCGCAGATAAGTGCCGTCATCGAAAACCGGCTGCGATGACGTCGCCAGCTCGGCCGCGGACCGTGATTCGGGCGTCGAAGCCGCGGGCGCTAGCTTGCCGGGTTGCGCTGCTGGCTTTAAGGGGAGGGCGGGTTTGCCGGGGACGGCCGGTTTGCCCGGCACCGATTGCGGCGGCCGGTTTGTTTGTTGCCCAGTAACCCGTTGATCGGAGTTTTGGGCAAGCGTCACACCCGCGATCAGGGTGGAAACAAGCCCGCCAATAAAAAAGCTTCGCATGTCAGCCGTCGCCCTCCCAGCTTTTAACGAACTGCTGCCCGAACGCCGAACTCTCCGCGTTACTCGACCGAAACATTGACGTGGATCAAAGCACCGGATCAGGGCATAAACCAGAGGCCGGACAAAATAATGGCTTCGCCTTTCAGTCTCGGAGAATGCGGGATAGCGCGCCCAGGGATCGGCATTCTGCACAGCCTTACAACATCTTCTGTGGTGCTGATTTTTCCTGCGCGATGGCGCTTCGGTACTTACTGCACAAGTTTAAGCATGGCCGCCATTCTTTCGTGCCCTGGCAAGACGTTACGCAGGAAATAAGACTCGCGGACTGTGCCGGTGGCGCGTTTCACCTCCGCGTTGCCACCTCAACGCTTATCGACCGGCGGTGGAAACGCTGCGTCCAAATCTTGAAGCTCCTGCGGCGTCAACGTCAGCGTCAGCGCGACAGCGTTCTCCTTCACATGGCTCACCGAACCGGATTCCGGAATCGCAATGACGCGGCCACCGCGGATCGTCCACGCCAGCGCAACGGCAGCCGCGGAACAACCGTGCGCCGCGCCAATTCGCGTGAGCGTCGGATTGCGAAGAATTCCAGCACCGGGCCCGCCAAGCGGCGAATAGGCCATCACCGGCACGTCGTGCCGCTCGCACCATGGCAGCAAATCGCGCTCAATGCCGCGGTCGTCGAGACTGTACGGGACCTGATTGATCGCGCAGCGATCGCCTTTCGGGAGGCGCAGCAGTTTTTCCATGTCGCCGACTTTAAAATTGGACACGCCCCAGGCGCGGATCTTCCCAGCCGCTTGGAGATCCTCGAACGCGTTAACGACATGAGCGAAATCGCTGACCCCGTTCGGCCAGTGCAGCAAATAAAGATCAAGGTGATCGGTTCCGAGCCGAGAGAGGCTTGCCGCGCAGGCGCGCGTGATGCCGTTTCCCGCGACATGGCTGGGCCAGACTTTGGAAACCAGAAATACGCGCTCGCGTTGTCCGGCGATCACCCGGCCGATCAATTCCTCGGAGCCATATAGTTCCGCCGTGTCGATCAGCGTCATGCCGAGATCGATGCCGGCGTGAAGCGCCGCTTCTTCCTCGGCTTGAGGGTGCCTGCCATGGCCGAGCCGGGCCGATCCCAATCCCAAGGCCGGTACGACGCGGCCGTCGCGAAGTTTCACGGCCCGCTCGCCACTTGCTGAATCGAGCGCACAAGCTTGCGATGTCATCATAGACGCACCTGCCGCCACGCAGAGTCCACTGAATTCCCGCCGGTTTAGGGCTATTGTACGCTTCATGTGGCTCTCTTTTTTGAGCATGATCTTTTCCGAAAACCGGTGTCCACTTTTCGGGATCATGCTTTAAACACCGCTTGTGCACGAAATGTGAAAGCTGTGGCCGCGTAGTCAAGAGGTCGTCGGACCATGCGAGGGTTCCGAGGCAAATGTTCATGATGCATCTGCGTGCGGCTTTGGTTTGTGTGGCTGCGGCCATCTGCGGGGCTTTGACCGCGCTCGCGCCAGCGACGCCCGCACCTGCCGAGCACGCCGTGCTCCTTGATATTGACGGCGCGATCGGTCCGCCGATCGCCGATTATATCGCGCACGAACTCGAAGCCGCGCGTTCGAGCGACGCCCGGCTCATCATTCTGCGGATGAACACGCCGGGCGGGCTCGACACTTCGATGCGCAAGATCATTAGCGCGATACTCGCTTCGCCGGTGCCGGTCGCCACTTATGTCGCACCGAATGGCGCGCGCGCCGCCAGCGCCGGCACCTATATCGCCTATGCAAGCGCGATCGCGGCGATGGCGCCCGGCACTAATATCGGCGCCGCCACACCGGTTCAGTTCGGTGGCAGTCCGCTGTTCCCATCCGACCAAAAATCACAAAAGGATCAAAAAGACCAAAGCGAAACCAAATCGGCTGAGTCATCCGATCCCGAGACACGCAAGATCATTAACGACGCGGTCGCCTACATTCGCAGCCTCGCCGCGCTCAACGGCCGCAATCCCGATTGGGCGGTTGAAGCTGTGCGATCTGCCGCGAGCCTGCCGGCGACCGAGGCGCTCTCGCTTCACGTCATCGATGTGATTGCCGACGACGTGCCGGATCTCCTACGCAAGATCGACGGCCGCGAAGTGACGGTCGGCGGAAAACCGCAGCGGCTCACGACCGCAGGACTTGAGGTCGAGACCCGGCCGCCGAACTGGCAGACCGAACTTCTGATGCTCGTGACCAACCCGAACGTCGCTTTCATCCTGATGCTGATTGGGGTCTATGGCTTGATCTTCGAATTTTTCAACCCGGGGGCGGTTGCCCCGGGGCTCATTGGCGCGATCAGCCTGCTCGTTGCCTTTTACGCGCTGGCGTTCATGCCGATCAATTATGCCGGCGCGGCGCTCGTGCTGCTCGGCGTCGCGCTGATGCTTGCCGAAGTGCATATTGGTGCCTTCGGCGCGCTCGGCGTCGGCGGCATCGCCGCCTTCGTGATCGGCGCGGTGATGATGTTTCCGGCGCAGGTGCCGGGCTTTACTTTGTCCGGCGGGGTGATCGCTGCCACTGCGCTCGGCAGCGCGGCGCTCTTGCTTTTGGCGCTCGCGGCGGTGTTGCGGCGGCGGCGGCCGGTGGTGACCGGGCATGAAGCGCTGATCGGCGCCGAGGGCGAAACCGTGTCCTGGCAGGGCAGCGAGGGCCGCGTGCGCGTCAAGGGCGAAATCTGGCTTGCGCGTTCGGATGCTGCGCTCGCCGCCGGCAGCCGGGTGCGGATCGTCGGCCGCGACGGGCTCGTCCTTCGCGTCGAAGGCGTCCGGTCGGCGTAGCTATTTAAGAAAAGGAGCACCGCCATGCCGTTGATTGCCGCCGTCGTCGTCGCCGTATTGGGCCTGACTTTTATCTGGTCGTCGATCCGCATCTTGCGCGAATACGAACGCGGCGTCGTCTTCACGCTCGGCCGCTATACCGGAACCAAAGGACCGGGGCTGTTTCTGCTGGTACCATTTCTCCAGCAGATGGTGCGCGTCGACTTGCGCGTGGTTGTCGACGAGGTGCCGCCGCAGGACGTAATTTCCCGCGACAACGTCTCGGTCAAAGTCAGCGCCGTCATTTATTTCCGCGTTGTCGATGCCGAGCGCGCCATCATCGAAGTCAGCAATTACCTCGCCGCGACCAGCCAGCTCGCCCAGACCACGCTGCGCTGGGTGCTCGGCAAGCACGATCTCGACCAAATGCTGGCGGAGCGGGACAAGCTTAATGCCGACATCCAGGACGTGCTCGACAAGCAGACCGAGGGCTGGGGCATCAAGGTTTCGACCGTGGAGCTCAAGCGCATCGATCTCAACGAGAGCATGATCCGCGCCATCGCCCGCCAAGCCGAGGCCGAACGCGAACGCCGCGCCAAGATCATCAATGCCGAGGGCGAGCAGCAGGCGGCGCAGAAGCTAGTCGATGCCGCCCGCATCCTCGCCGGTAGCCCGCAGGCGATGCAGTTGCGTTATCTCAACACATTGTTCGATATCGCCAGCGAACGCTCGTCGCTGATCGTGTTTCCGTTTCCGATCGATGTGCTGCAGGCGTTTGCGGGGGGTCAGAGGTCGGATGCCAGTGATCAGACGACAGAAGGCAGATGATGCTCCCTTTCTGTCGTTGTCTGTCCTCCGTCTAAATCGTCTGGTTATACTCGCCGACCTCTTTGTGCTGGCGGAGCACGGCATCCATCGCCTTGAACATTTCGCGCATGCGTGCTTCCGATGCCGGGCTCTCGACCACGACGACGAGTTCCGGCTTGTTGGAAGAGGCGCGCACCAGTCCCCAGGTACCGTCGGCCACAGTCACGCGCACGCCATTGACCGTGACCAGATCGCGGATCGGCTGGCCGGCAACCTTGCCGCCGTTCTTCGCCTCGCGCTCGAATTGTTTCACGACGTCTTCGACCACGGCGTATTTGATCTCGTCGGGGCAGTGCGGCGACATGGTCGGCGACGACCAGGTCTTCGGCAGCGCGTTCTTCAGATCGGCCATACTCTTTTGCGGATTGCGATCGAGCATGTCGCAGACCGCGAACGCGAAGATCAGGCCGTCGTCATAACCGCGCCCGAGCGGCTCGTTGAAAAAGAAATGGCCGGATTTTTCGAAGCCGGCGACTGCGCCGATCTCGTTCACCCGACGTTTCATGTAGGAATGTCCAGTTTTCCAGTAATCGGTGCGTGCGCCGTTCTTGATCAGCACCGGATCGGTCGCAAACAGCCCCGTCGACTTCACGTCAGCGACGAACATTGCGCCTTTGTGCTGCGATGAAATATCGCGCGCGAGCATGACGCCGACTTTATCGGCGAAGATTTCCTCGCCCTCGTTATCCACCACTCCGCAGCGGTCACCGTCGCCGTCGAAGCCGAGCGCGACGTCGGACTTGCTCGCGAGCACCGCATCGCGCATGGCGTGCAGCATCTTTAAGTCTTCGGTGTTGGGATTGTATTTCGGGAAAGTGTGGTCGAGCTCGCAATCGAGCGGCACGACCTCGCAGCCGATCTTTTCGAGCGCCTGTGGCGCGAATGCGCCGGCGGTGCCATTGCCGCAGGCGCAGACGACTTTGAGATGCCGCTTGAGTTTAGGCCGGTCGGTCAGGTCGGCGAGATAACGCGCCGGAAAATTTTCGACGAACTGATAAGCGCCACCGGGTTTGAACACAAACTTGCCTTCGAGCACGATCGCTTTCAATCGCGCCATCTCGTCGGGGCCGAAGGTGAGCGGCCGGTTGGCGCCCATCTTCACGCCGGTCCAGCCATTGTCGTTGTGCGAAGCCGTCACCATGGCGACGCAAGGCACGTCGAGATCAAACTGCGCGAAATAGGCCATTGGCGTGAGCGCGAGCCCGATGTCGTAGACTTTGCAGCCGGCGGCGACGAGCCCATTGGTCAGCGCCATCTTGATTGAGGCCGAATAGGACCGGAAATCGTGCCCCGTGACCACGCGCGGCTCGACGCCGAGCTCGGCAATGAGCGCCCCGAGGCCGAGCCCCAGTGCTTCGACACCCATCAGATTGATCTCGTTGCCGAACAGCCAGCGCGCGTCATATTCGCGAAAGCCGGTGGCCTTCACCATCGGCTCGGATTCGTAGGCGTAGGTGTTCGGTTTGAGCGACGGCTTCGGCTTGGGAAACATTGGCGGCAGCGCTTGTCGAGGTTGGAAGGCAGTATCCTAAACGAACGAGGATGGGAATAGTTGCGCCAAGACGGAGTGGGTAAACACGATCGATAAATCTAGCTCTTCCTTGGCTTCGCTCGCCGCGTGGCGGTTGCCGCAATCGGATCATCCGGCCAGGGATGTTTGGGATACCGCCCGCGCATTTCGGCGCGCACGGCGGCGTAGCTGCCGCGCCAAAATCCGGGCAGATCGCGCGTGGTCTGCACCGGCCGCTGCGCTGGCGACAACAGTTCGATTGCGAGCGGCACCTTGCCGCCGGCAATCGCCGGGTGGCGATCGAGTCCGAACAATTCCTGCACGCGGATCGCGATTTTTGGACCGCCGTCGCCCGCATAATCGATCGGCACGCGCGAGCCGGTCGGCGCTTCGAAATAAACCGGGGCCTCGGCATCGAGCCGCCGCCGCAGCGGCCAGGGCAAGAATTCGCCGAGTGCTGTCGCAAATTCATCGGCGGTGAATTCGGCAAGCGCGGTCTTGCCGGCGAGCGCGGGGGCGAGCCAGGCTTCCGCGCTGGCCGCAAGCGCTGCGTCGGAAAGATCGGGCCAGCTCGCACCCTCGCTTTGCCGCAGAAACATCACGCGGTCGCGCCACTGGGCCAGCGCCTTGGTCCAGGGCAGCCGGTCGATGCCGAGAGCGGCGATGCTTTCGGCAAGAAGGTTTGCCGTGTTCTCGTCTGGCATGACCGGCACCGGCTGCTCGCCGAGAACGAGCGCGCCAAGCCGGCGGCTGTTGCGGCCGCGCAGCGAAAGGCTTGTGGCATCGAAAGTAATGTCCTGCCGCGCGGTGATGCGATCGGCAAAGCGCGCTTCGATTTCGCCAAGCGTGATCGGCGCAGCGGAGAGAATGCGGCCCTGTGCGGCGCTGCCGGCGAGTTCGGCCACCGCCAGGAACGGCTCACGCGCGAGTGGGGAGGCGGGATCGAGATTGGCGCCGCGGCCGTTCGCCAGCACAAACGCGCCGGCCGCGCCGCCGCGATTTTTGGCGATACGTTCCGGAAAGGCCAGCGCGATGAGCGCGCCGACGCTCAGTTCACTTTTTACGCGGCGAAGAGGAGCTTCCACCACCGCCGCCCACCTTTGCGCCATGGCGCGTGCGTCGCGCGCGCGCGGCGCGCGATCGCGGTGAAGCGCGCCAAGCCGTTCGCGCATGTCGACATCGTCGCCGCCGAGACCGCGCTCGCTGATCAGCGCAGCAATTTCGGCGGCGATCATGCCCTCGCCAAGCCGCGCCGCATCGACCACCATGCGCGCAAGCCGCGGCGGCAACGGCAGCCGGCGCAATTGCCGCCCCTCTTCGGTGATGCGCCCGTCGGCGTCGATGGCGCCCAGCGCGGTGAGGAGCGCCTTCGCTTCGGCGAGTGCCGCGTTGGGCGGCGGATCAAGAAAGGCGAGCTTGTCGGCATCGGCGCCCCAGGCGGCGAGATCAAGCGCGAAAGCGGACAGGTCAGCGGCGAGGATTTCCGGTCGAGCGAACGGTTCGAGCGCCGCGGTTTGCGGCTCGTCCCACAGCCGATAGCACAGGCCCGGTTCGGTGCGCCCGGCGCGGCCGCGGCGCTGATCGGCGGCCGCACGCGACACCCGCACAGTTTCGAGCCGCGTCACGCCGACATCCGGCTCATAGCGCGGCACGCGGGCAACGCCGCTATCGACGACGATGCGTACGCCGTCGATGGTGATCGAGGTTTCGGCGATCGAGGTCGCCAGCACGATCTTGCGGCGGCCGGGCGGCGCCGGTTCGATGGCGCGCGCCTGCTCGTCGCCGCCGAGCGCGCCATAGAGCGGGACGATATCGGTCGTCGCATCATTGATGCGGTTTTCCAGCAAGGCTTGAGCGCGGCGGATTTCGGCGGCGCCCGGCAGAAACGCCAGCAGCGAGCCAGGCTCGGCGCGCATCGCGTGCAGGATCGTGTCAGCGACTTGCGGCTCGATCGGCCGCGCATCGCGCCCGACATAGCGGGTCTCGACCGCAAAGCTCTTGCCCTGGCTCTCGATTACCGGCGCGCCGCCCAAGACTGCGCTACCCATGAGCGCGGCAACGCGCGCGCCGTCGATCGTCGCCGACATCACCAGGATTTTTAGATCCTCGCGCAGGCCTTGCTGGGCGTCGCGCGCCAGAGCAAGCCCAAGATCGGCATCGAGCGAGCGCTCGTGAAACTCATCGAACAGCACCGCAGCGACGCCTTCGAGCATGGGATCGTCGAGGATGAGACGGGTGAAAATCCCCTCGGTGACAATTTCGATGCGGGTCCGGCGCGACACTTTCGAGCCAAAGCGCACGCGCAGGCCGACGGTTTCGCCAACCCGCTCGCCGAGATTGTGCGCCATGCGCTCGGCCGCGGCGCGCGCGGCGAGCCGGCGCGGCTCGAGCACCAGGATGCGGCCCGGTTTCTCCGATCGTTTCGCCCACGGTTCCGCGGCAAGAACGAGCGGCACCCTCGTGGTCTTGCCGGCGCCGGGGGGCGCCACCAGAACGGCGGCATTATTGGCGCGCAAGGCCGCGGTCAGTTCGGGCAGCGCGGCATCGATGGGAAGCGGCGAGGAGTCCACAATGCGACCATGAAGATGCTAATACGATGCGAGCGCTTATATATTGACCATCATGCCCACAGCACAAAAAGCTTCGCCGGCGCCGCAAAAGGCGCCGGCACAAGCCAAGAACCAAGCCAAAAACCAAGACAAGAGCGAGTCGGCCAAGCCGTTGCAGAAGGGCGACCACCTCTTCCTGGTTGACGGCTCGTCCTACATTTTCCGCGCCTATCACGCGCTGCCGCCGATCAACCGCAAGTCGGACGGCTTGCAGCTCAATGCCGTATTCGGCTTCTGCAATATGCTGTGGAAGCTTCTGCGCGACATGAAACCGGAGGACAAGCCCACGCACCTCGCCGTGGTGTTCGATCTCTCCGAGCGTACTTTCCGCACCGAAATGTATCCCGACTACAAGGCGCACCGCCCGGACCCACCGGACGATCTGCGACCGCAATTCCCGCTCATCCGCGAGGCCGTCAAGGCGTTCGATCTGCCCTGCCTCGAACAGCGGGGCTTCGAGGCCGACGACCTGATCGCGACCTATGTGCGCGAAGCTTGCGAGGCTGGCGCCACCGTGACCATCGTCGCCTCGGACAAGGATCTGATGCAGCTCGTGCGCGACGGCGTGATCATGTTCGACACCATGAAGGACCGCAAAATCGGCCGCGCCGAAGTCATCGAGAAATTCGGCGTGCCGCCGGAGAAGGTCATCGAAGTGCAGGCGCTGATCGGCGATTCCACCGACAATGTGCCAGGCGTGCCGGGCATCGGCGTGAAAACTGCGGCGCAGCTCATCGGCGAGTACGGCGACCTGGAAACGCTGCTCAAACGCGCCGGCGAGATCAAGCAGGAGAAGCGCCGGCAGACTTTGATCGACAATGCCGAGAACGCGCGGCTGTCAAAGAAACTCGTCACGCTCGACGATCACGTCAAGCTGGACGTGCCGGTCGGCGCGCTCGCTGTGCACGAGCCCGACCACAAGCGGCTGATCGCGTTCCTCAAAGCGATGGAATTCAACGCGCTGACGCGCCGCGTCGGGGAGTTTGCCGGGATCGATGCGGCCGACATCGCTCCGGAAGCGCTTCTTGGCGGCAACGGCGCTCCATCTGCCGCACCGGCCGCAGCAAGCGTCCAAGTAACGAGGTCCGCCGGCGGCGGAACGTCACCGCAGCTGCCGCTCGGGCGCCCGCCGCAGCCGGCTGACGCTCGCAGAGCCAAAGGCGAGGAGGCGAGCACGCTCACGCCTGCCGCGCTCGCTGCGGCGCGGTTCGGGGTTGCGCGGAACCAGAAATTCGATCGCTCCAAATACGAGACTGTGCGCTCGCCCGATCGTTTGCGCGCCTGGATCGAGCGCGCGTGCGATGTCGGTTTCGTCGCGCTCGATGTCGAGACCGACAGTCTCGATCCGATGCAGGCGCAGCTCTGCGGTTTTTCGCTCGCAGTGGTGCCGAACGAAGCCTGCTATGTGCCGCTGTCGCATCGTCAACAGGGATCTGCCGGCGAGGACAATCGCGGCGGCTTGTTTGGCGGCGGACGTGCGGCAGATCAAATCGAAGAGGCGGCCGCGCTCGCGGCGATCAAGCCGCTCCTTGAAGATTCCGGCGTGCTCAAGATCGGCCATGACGTCAAATTCGACTGGCAGGTCTTCGCGCTCCGCGCCATCGAGATCGCCGCCTACGACGACATCATGCTGATGTCCTACGTGGTCGATGCCGGCCGCGCCAGTCACGGCCTTGACGCTTTGTCGGGGCGCTATTTCAATCACCAGACCATCGATCTCGGCGAGATTACAAAACCCGGGAAGAACAAAATAACCTTCGACTGCGTCGACATCGGCAGGGCGACAGAGTTTTCCGCCGAGCGCGCCGACGTAACGCTGCGCCTGTGGCAAGTGCTCAAAGCCCAGCTGCCGGCCGAGCGTGTGCTCAATGTCTACGAAACTTTGGAGCGGCCGCTAGTGCGCGTGCTGGCCCATATGGAACGGCATGGCATCTCCATTGATCGCCAGGTGCTGTCGCGGCTATCGGGCGAATTTGCCCAGGAAGCCGCCGGGCTTGAGGCCGAGATCAACAAGCTTGCCGGCGAGCCGGTCAATGTCGGCAGCCCCAAGCAGATCGGCGATATCCTGTTCGGCAAACTGGGGCTACCTGGCGGCACGCGGACCAAGACCGGGCAATGGGCGACCGGCGCACGCATGCTGGAAGAGTTGGCCGAGCAGGGCCACGCGCTGCCGCAGAAGATTCTCGATTGGCGGCAAGTCTCGAAACTCAAATCGACCTATACCGACGCGCTGCCGGGCTTCGTCAATCCAACCACCCATCGCGTGCATACCAATTACGCGCTGGCTTCGACCACGACCGGACGGCTGTCGTCCTCGGAGCCGAATCTGCAGAACATTCCGATCCGCACCGAGGACGGCCGCAAGATCCGCCGCGCTTTCATCGCGACGCCGGGCCACAAGCTCGTCTCGGCGGATTATTCGCAGATCGAATTGCGGCTACTCGCCGAGATCGCCAGCATCGAGCAATTACGCAAGGCTTTCCGCGAAAACCTCGATATCCATGCCATGACGGCGTCGGAAATGTTCGGCGTGCCGGTGAGGGACATGCCCGGTGAGGTGCGCCGCCGCGCCAAGGCGATCAACTTCGGCATCATCTACGGGATTTCGGCGTTCGGCCTCGCCAACCAGCTTGGCATCGGCCGCGAGGAGGCCGGTGCCTATATCCGGAAATATTTTGAGCGCTTTCCAGGTATCCGCGATTACATGGAAGCGACCAAGGTCTTTGCGAAGAAGCACGGCTATGTGCTCACGCTGTTCGGCCGCAAATGCCATTATCCGGAAATCGGCGCGTCCAATGCCTCGATCCGGGCATTCAACGAGCGCGCCGCGGTCAATGCGACGCTGCAGGGCAGCGCCGCCGATATCATCCGCCGCGCCATGATCCGTATGGACGATGCATTGGCGCAAAAGAAGCTCAACGCGCAGATGCTGTTGCAGGTGCACGACGAGCTTGTGTTCGAAGTGCCGGACAGTGAGGTCGATAAGACGCTGCCGGTGGTCACCAAAGTGATGATCGATGCGACGCTGCCGGCGGTCTCGCTCTCAGTGCCGCTGCATGTCGAGGCGCATGCCGCCGACAATTGGGACGACGCGCATTAGAAATTTTCCTTCCCCGTGTAACGGGGGAGGATGATTTGGTGTCGGGCACCACGGACTAACGTGATGAATGCGAGTTACCCGGCGACCAACCGTAGATGCGCATGAGCGTGCCGCCCATCAATTTGACCTTGTCGCTGTCCGAGATGCGGTCGGTCGCCCGGAAGGCATCGACGCCTTGGGCGTAACTGAGAAACTTCACCGCGCGGGTCCAGTCGGTGCCCCATAGGCAACGATCGATCCCGAACGCGTCGATGACGCGGCAGACCGGATCCCAGATGTCTTTATAAGGAAACGGTTCGCGGGACAACGTGCAGGCGCCGGTGATCTTGATCGCGACGTTTTGCAGTTTTGCCAGCGTCAGCACTTTCGGCAGCTCGGCCCATGGCTCTTTCGGCAGCGGCGGCTCGTGCGGTTGAACCAGGCCGAGATGATCGACGATGATCTGGGTATCGGAATTGCGGCGGATGAGTTCGATTCCCTGGTCAAGTCGCCCGGCGATATGCAGATTCATAGGCAAGGATAGACGTGCGGCCGCCGCCAGTACGCGATTGAGCCCCGGATCGGCGGGATCTTCGGTGAGGCCGCCACGGATGAGCAACATGCGGGCAGCGACCGCGCCGGGCGTGCGCTTCCAATCCGCGATGATTTCCGCGGCGGCCGGATTGGCGGGATCGACCGGCTTGACCACGGCAAAGCGGTTGGGATGGTGCTTTTGCACCACGACCGCATAGCTTGCCTCGTAGCGGTACATCGTGAACGCCGACACCAGGACCGCGCCATCGACGCCGACCGCATCCATTTCCGCCACCATCTGATCGCCGGTGACCTCGGACGGTCCGGTCAAGACGGCGTGCCAGGGGCGGCCGGGATGATTGCGCTCGTAAGCATGCACCTGCGCGTCAATGGTCAGCATGTTTGCACTCTCATTATTTCCCCCGTGAAACAGGGGTAGGATGATATTTACTCCGGCACCACGGCCACGGCCTCGATCTCGAACAAGGCGCCGTCGCGGGCGAGCTTCGAGATTTGTACCGCGGTCGAAGCCGGCGGCGCCTTGTTATTCACGAAGCGGTCGCGCACCTCGAAGTAGGTCTGCAGGTTGGCGATGTCGGTGAAATAGACCGTCACTTTGACTACGTGCTCGAACGTTGCGCCGGCGGCGGCGAGCCCGAGCTTGAGGTTTTCGAAGGCCTGGGTCGCCTGGGCGCGGAAATCGCCAGGACCGCCGGCGAATTTTCCGTCCGGCGTCATGCCGAGCTGGCCGGCAAGATAGATCGTGCGCGACGGCCCGCGCGTCTCGACCACATGGGTGTAGCCGCGCGTCGCGGGCATAGTCGACGGATTGAGAAACTTATGAGCAGGCACGTCGGTCCTCCCGGGCGTTGGCGTGTTCACGCCGCCATAATGCAAATCACCAGAAGGATCGCAATCCGACGCGCTTTCTTTTCCCGCGCCACCACGGGAGGGCGTAAAAACGGTTGTCACTGTCCCATTGACAGCTGTTGGCGAAGGTTTATCAATATCTGACCTGAAACCGCGCCTATTCTGATATTCGAGTCCCTCGCGCGCTCGACCATGCTGTCCTTGAGCGCAAAGTTCATGGCTACGGTCGCATAATCGGCGTTGCCTTCGCGCCAGGCTTCCGCCAGGTCACCTCGTAGCAGCTTCACGTCAGTGACACGATTGATCAGTCCGCGACTTGCATTGGTCGCCAACTGCTCGGAGAAATAGGACAGCATTTCGGGCGTGACCTTTGCCCGTAGGGTCGAAAGATCTTCCGTCGAATAACCGGCCTGGATGTCGCCGAGCGATCGTTCGAACGCATCATAGTCCGACTTGGCGATGGCAAGATGTTCGCCTGCCGGTTTGGCGCCGCCCAACATTCCACTGACACCGCCAAAATTATGTCCAGTTACTGGATGCGCGGCCGCATAGGCGGGCTGCATATTACGCCGCCGCCACCAGGCGAGAATCAACCGGGCGACAAACACGACCAGCACGACTTGCAACAGCAGACCGATCATTGAGGCAAAGCCCGCCATGCCACCGAAAAGTCCGTGCCCGAACAGCAAGCCAAATAGACCTGCGCCGAGGAAGCCGGCAGCAAGCCCGCCGAACAAGCCGCCGCCGAACAAGCCCGGACGGCTTCCAGTCTGGCCGTTGGGCGCGACGTTGCCAGGTCGTGTGATCGAGCGCTGAATGGGCGCGGCGCTAGGCGCGGTGGGGGTGGCGGGTGGCGCCGAGAACGTGCGCATGCCTCGGCTCCCCCCTGAGAAGCCGCCGCCTACGCGCGCATGAGAATTTACCTCCCGGCTTATCCGCACCTACGGAGCTAAATAGTAGGTACGCGCTGGACAACTTATAAGGGGTCGGCAGACCCCGGCGCTGTCCTGTCACATGCAATGGGCTGGTACTGGAACTAGCGCAATAAGCGATTGCTGCGCAGAGCTTGAATCTCCGCGAGTTGGCTATTGCTGGAAAGAGGACCTTGCCCGGCCAGCGTCAAGCATAACAATTTCCTAACCAACATTCAGTAGTTTGATTGTCTTCCAGTCAATTTTATCGAGAGTGCTCTCGTCCTCGGCATTCTTTGGATGTTCGTGTCATGCGAACAATGATGAGAGTCGTCTTGGCGGTCGGCTTTATCTGGGCAATCACGGTTGGGATGCCCGTGCCTGTGCCGGCGCAGTATTATTCGCCGCCGCAGGATTACGATGCGCCGCAAGATTACGATGCGCCGCAAGATTACGATGCGCCGCAACGAGACCACGTTATTAGTGTCGATGTCCCGCCGCCGCCGTTACCAATCTACGAGCAACCTATCATTCCGGGACCCGGTTATTTATGGGTCCCCGGCTATTGGGCCTGGAGCGACGACCTTGGGTACTATTGGGTGCCAGGAACCTGGGTCCTAGCCCCCGAGCCAGGTCTACTCTGGACGCCAGCTTATTGGGCTTGGAACGACGGGGAGTATGTATTTTACCCCGGCTATTGGGGACCACATGTTGGGTTTTATGGAGGTGTGAACTACGGCTTTGGCTATACAGGTGAAGGTTACGGAGGCGGCTACTGGAGAGGCGGCTCCTTTTTCTACAACACTACAGTCAACAACATGCGCGACGTTTCAATTAGAAACGTCTATACGAGGACCGTTGTCGCAAACAACTCATCGAATGTCAGCTATAGCGGCGGACAGGGTGGCATCACCGCAAGGCCAACAGCCGAGCAACTTCTCGCAGCAAAGGAACACCACTTACCGCCACGTCCCGAGCAGGTTCGGCACCTGGAAGCGGCCGCCCAAAATCCCTCGCTTTTACTTTCAAACAATCACGGCCATCCTGCCGTCGCAGCAACGTCATCTCCCGCGCTGTTCAGAGGTCCTGGAGTTGTCGCCGCCCGGCCAGGCAATCCGATCCACGCAGCGCCTCTGAGGGGACTAGGATCGGGCAATCTGGCCCCGCTGCATAGCACTGACGAGCACAGATTGCCCGCAGCTGGCTTAGGCATAACGACACAGCCAGCGTTTGGGACCAACGAAAGGAACTTGCCGAGGCCCGGAGCCAATCTGACAGAGCCGCAGCGGGAAAGGTCGCTCTCTGCATTTCCCTCATCCCCATCCCCACTCGAACGGCACGGGCCGCCGCCATCGTTCCCGCGGACACCACAGTCCTCTGGTCCCTCGCCCTATCCGAATGCTCCGCTCGAACGCCACGGGCCGCCGCCATCGTTCCCGCAGACACCACAGTCCTCTGGTCCCTCGCCCTATCCGAATGCTCCGCTCGAACGCCACGGGCCGCCGCCATCGTTCCCGCAGACGTCACAGTCCTCTGGTCCCTCGCCCTATCCGAATGCCGCATTCAGGCCGCCGGCACCCGGGCCCACAGGTCAGCTTCCACATCCTTCTGGCCCCCCGCCTGATCGGCGACCACCTCCGGGCAACGCAAGATGTCCGCCCGGGCAACAGCATTGCTGACCGGGTGCCGGGGCTTCCGTCTCGGCGCAAAAACCACTTGGGCGAGGTAGGCCGTGAGGCTCGACAGGAGGCACCCGCCGCCCCTGACTGACTGTTGCAAGAAGGTACGCATCTCCGGCAACTTTTGGCCACGAGTCGCGGGTTTGCAAAGTTTAGAGAGGCCGCCTCACAGCGACCCCATGATTTTCGGCAGGATGAGACGTAGAGCGACCCCGAATTGTGCCGGGGCAAGATCGTCGGCGAAATCGGCTCGACGAAGCTCGACACGGAACGAGGCCGAAAAACGGCGTCTCTGCTCGACCTCAAAAACTCGCTTAGCGAGGGAGGATTTCGTCTAATACGTCCGCGTTCCGTCAATCACCTCTTTGAGTGCGACATATTCCTTGCACTCGGTGCCGCAGATCAGGCGGACCTTTTCAAGGTCGTCTTTCGCCTTAAGCACGTTGCCCTGTTCAGCATGCCACATGCCGTAATAGGACCAGGTCAAAGCGTGGTTGGGATCGGCGGCGAGCGCTTTGTCGTACCAATATTTGGCGTCGGCATAGCGGCCAAGCTTGCGGCACGCATAACCGAGCAGCGTTGCCACATCCGCGTTGTCGTCATAGCCCGTGGCGCGCAGAGCGGTGATGCCGCCTTCAAAGTCGCCCTTGTCGTAGATGAGCGCATAGGCGGCGTGATAACGGTCCAGGAAATCCTTGGCCGAACCGCTCTTGTCCTTCTTGGTCTTTTGCTTGGTGGTGGTCGAGCCGGACGGCTTACTGCTTTGCGGTGGCGTGGGATTGTTGGAACCCATGGCGGCGGCAAATTCAGGAGCACCTGAGACGGCGGCGGCAAATATCACGGCTGCAAGCAAGGGTGTTTTGCGCATGGTTCCTCCTGTTTTGGCTGCCAAGTTCCCTGGTCTCTGACTCTCTGCCTGACGTTGAGAGTCTCTACTCCAAAGTTTATTCCCAGAGTTCCCAGAAAATTCGATCCAAGCGGGCCAACACCTCACCTTAGCATTTCTTCCCGCCGAGATGCCGGACATGCCACGATCAGCTCGCCTCGCGCCAGGCGCCAGCGGGTAGCAGTCCCTCCAGCGCTCCGTCGTGTAATCGAGCGGGATCGCGTTCCCCCCTCGATCGCTAAGTGCAACACAGGGCGCGCTAACTCGTCTGGCTTCACTGTTTTGTTGCCCGTCGACTTGAGCGTCAGCCACGCCTCGTCGAAAGCAGTCTCCAAAAGCACAAGCGTCTGAGGATCGAAGGCGCCGTTGCCGAGGCCGATGATTTGCATGATTGGCTTGGACCAGGTTGTGACCCTCGCTGGACGATCTCACGACCGAGCGATCAACTGGTTTTGAGCACGACTATGCAAACCAAGTCGCGTCATGTTCGCTGACCTCCTCAGCTTCTTCGCGATCGATGGCGTCGCAAAGCGGCTCAAGCGAAATTCAATGTTCCAGGTTCAGCCTTGAGATAGCCATCGCGGGCCGTCCTCTCTTCCTGCACGACGTCGCACGCTGGAGTGGAGCAGAGTACCCGATCAAAAAACCAGCAGATGTGTGCGGTAGTGCCTACTCAGACCAACCATTATTTGAGCTAAATCAAATATTTTGAATACGGGCGGGTGTGCAATCACTTGATGTTCCTACATTGGTAGAACTGTCACAAATGACGTGAAGCGCCACACTTCAGTATGAAGGGGGTAAGTCATGCGCCTCGATGAGTTGCCGAAGAGCGCGAGGATTGAGGATCGACGCGGCGTCACTGTAGCGCGCGGCGGCATTGGGATTGGCACAATCGTAGTGCTCGGCTTGATCGGTTGGGCCTTGGGCATCGACCCGCGCCTCCTCATCGGGGGCGCCGAGATGATGTCCAGAAGCGGCGCGCCACAGCAGCAGGCGGACGCAGGTTCAACGACAAGTTCTGGAAGCCCGTCAGACGCAATGGGCCAGTTCGTCTCGGCCGTCCTCGGCAGTACAGAGGCGGTGTGGACCGACTATTTCGCGCAAGCTGGACAAACCTACAAATCGCCGACGCTAGTGATGTTTTCCGGCGCTACGCAGTCTGGCTGTGGGTTTGCACAATCTGCAATGGGGCCGTTCTATTGCCCAATCGATCAAAAGGTTTATCTCGACACAAGTTTCTTTCAGGACCTCGAACGGCGTTTTGGTGCTTGCAATGTCGGCAGCAAGACTTGCCAGTTCTCACAAGCGTACGTGATTGCCCACGAGATTGGTCACCACGTGCAGAACTTGCTCGGCCTGCTACCAAAGGTGCAGCAGGCGCAGCGTGCCATGGATCAGGCCGAGGCCAACAGCTTGCAGGTCCGAGTTGAGCTGCAAGCTGATTGTCTGGCTGGCGTCTGGGCTAACCGAGGTCAAGCAAAGTGGGACTTTATTGAACCAGGAGACGTTGACTCTGCATTGCAGACGGCATCCGCCATCGGGGATGATCGATTGCAGCGACGGTCGCAGGGCTACGTTGTGCCGGACTCTTTCACGCACGGCTCTTCGGCACAACGCACGCGGTGGTTCACGACCGGCCTAAAATCGGGAGACGTCGCGAGTTGCGACACGTTTCGTAATGAGCAACTCTGAGAGTGCGATCACCCACAGCAGTAAGATCACTCGTATTCGAGTTTGCGCGAGAACGGGCGTGCGACACGCAGCCAATAGAATCGAGGAGATGCAAAAACTCCTTGTCGGCTACCGCGACAACATGCGAGTCGAGGTCGAAACGGGTATCGCGGTAACGGCAAAAACCGTGGCGGATCTGCGCGCACTACCGGCTTGGCCGGACGGTTTGGTGTTAAACATCCATGTAGATCTTGACCCCCGATTGAGCGTTGTGAGGGTCGAGCGGGCGTCCTGAGCCGCACCATTCCGATCGTGTTCGTGACCGCCACTGATCCGGTCGGCAGCGGCATTGTCTTCACTGGCGATCGAGGAGAACGCTCGATTCGAGGGAACGTCGCGACGACAAGGAAATATGGTCGATGCGTCGTCGCGGGTTCTACCGAACCGTCCCCGTCCTCAGGTCGGGTCGATTGACGGCAACGGTAAGGGCAACGGCTCATCCGACGGGGTCAATCCGTAAGCTGGCGGATCGGTGCAGATGTCCGCTTTCGTCATTTTCCGACGACCTGAGCCGTGTCAGTTCCTTCCCGATAGCGCGTAACCGAGGTGCGTGGCTTCTCGCGCCTCAGTGGTTTTTACACCATAGATCGCCTGACACGCTCATGATCTGACGCCCCTCGATTTCAAATCGACTGGGCCGCACGAGCCTGTGGAGGTCGGTGGAAAACTAGCAGATAAGCAGTGGAAAACTTGTTGGTTGACGCAAAAATTCGCGTGGCGTGGTATTTATTTGGTCGCCGCGCCGAAGAACGCGGAGCGTGTCGGCTTGTGGATACGGCCCTGTCTTTTAGATCCTTCAGAACGATTTTAAGCAGGGCCGTTTTTCTTAATTCAGGATAGGCGTTTGGTTTCAGACTTTTGCGGCACGGGTCTCGAGCGATAGTCCAAGACTAAAGGCTTTTTGCCGCGTTGCTCCCTCGGTTCTCCTCAACCTCCGGGCGATGTTGGCCGCCCGCGTCCTTCTGCCTGCAAGTTTCTTCAACTCACGAACATCTTTTGCTGTCCAGACTCGCCTTTTCATCGTTCCGCTCCCAATCAGAAAAATGAAGGCTGTACTTCTTGTACTAATAATAAAACTTGATCTCGATCAAATTGCGTATTCGATTTTTACTTCTCGAAACTCGGCTGATCCAACGAACGCGATGTTCCCGCGATGATTTAATCAGGTTTTTTTGCGATGGAGCCGGCAAGGACAAGAGCGTTTCACGAAGGCGCCCGCCAACCCCCTGGCCACCACCCGCCCTCGTTGAGCGAAACTGGCGTCAGGCCGTCTGACTAATTTACGGTCCCAAAAACACTCCAGCTTGGTTGGCAGCGCCCGACTAGTGACGAGAGGATTCCTGCTGATCCCCCAATAGAAAAAAGGTCCGTGCCCGCCCGATGCTCTTGATATCTGTCGTTCCGCGCTCTTCAAAAATGAAGCCACCGTCCGTCATGGCACGGAACGCCTCGCTAACGTGGATACGGTTCGGCACACCATGTGATTCCATACGAGCGGCAACATTCACGGCATCACCCCATACGTCATAGGAGAAGCGCATGTCGCCGATAACTCCGGCCGTTGCGAGTCCACAATGCAGTCCCACGCGTAATTGCAAGCACTGCCCGCCGAGCAGCCGACAGCGCCGAGGGGTGTCCAGCATTGCCAGTGCAAGCCGGCCGATTGCCCTTGCGCCCCCTGGTCCGTCGCCGTCGATGCCTGCCACCGCCATGTAGCAATCACCAATAGTCTTGATCTTGGCAGTGCCGAATCGCTCACACAATGCATCGAAGGCGCACACAAGCTCGTCGAGGTAAGCGACAACTTGATCGGGGGGCAGATCATGCGCTGCTTTTGTAAAACCGACTAAATCCGCAAATAGTATGCTCAGGCATTCGATGCGATCAGCTATACGCTGATCGGGCATCAATTTGAGTCGTGTTGCTATTGACGTCGGCATCATCGTGGTGACCAGCGCCTCAGAACGCGCATATTCATTCTCCAAATTGACTTCGGCACGACGCAACGCCGCCATTGCATAAAAGATGATGACGCAGTTGACAGTGATGGTGTTGATCATCGCCTGATTGGTGAGCATGTCGCGTAGCGCGGTGTCTTGCGGCATGATCAACCCGTCGTGAGGCGCGTAATTCACCGTCACGAGGAGAGCCATTGTGAACAGCACAAAATAAACCGAAAATAGCTTCCAGTTCTGCATTCCCACAAAAAGCAACAGAGCGCCGATCAGTGTGAAATATATTTGAAGATGACTTGCTGTGCCGAGCAGCCAGACGATAGCCAGTGTTCCAAGCAGAACGAGAGTCGCCAGACCTATGGCTGCGGCATTCTCCCCATAACGGTGCAGGTTGGGAATCAAGAGGGCCAAAAAGGCGAACACCCCGTTGAATAGGTGAACTATAACAAGACCACCAGCATCGTGGACCGCATTGACAACCACATGCGCGAGCGTGGTTCCAGCAGCGACAAAAGCACCGATGTTCGTGATCCGTTGTCGCCTCGCTATCTCAGGATCTCCGGTAACTATGCCAATCGACGCAAGACGTTCAAGCCAGCGCGGCATCGACAGGCTATGTTTCGATTCACCACGAAGAAGTTCGCTCAGCCGCGTCATTTCATGACCATACAAAGTCGGTTACATTCAACTTGGGTCTGAATGAACTACGACTTCGCTGAATGGGTTTTGGTCCGATCATATGTTACAGAATGGCTGGTCCCCAGACGACAGTGCCGCTCGGAGGCAGATATGACCGCCGGCACCGATATTTTCGCACTTTATCGTGAATTTACTAACGTCATAGACGGAAGTCCTTGCGGAAAATGCAGGCAGCCTAGTGCGCCGTGGTCGTCTTGCGAGGGCGCACGCTGCCGTTAAGAGGCATCCCAATTATAACGAACATGAGTATTTCTTAGCGGTGGAGGCCGCGTTCAACATCGCAAGCGCAGTGATCGACTTCGAGGCTTGACACCAGCATTGCCGGAAGGCGTTGCCGCTCAATGAGGCAACCGCGACTGCGGAGAGTTTAGAATTTTCGTACGGCAGACTTTCGATTACCGCTCGCATCTGCTGCGCCGACACCCCGATAGCAAGTGGGATTGAGCGAGCACCAAGTCGACCGCTGTGCGACAGGTGGCTAACTAATTGAGGGTTCCTTAATTAAGCCTCGGTAAATGCCAGATCGCCGCTTTCGACGTTGAGTGAGATTTGGCCGCCGGGGGAGTGATGACTTGGTGGGGAGAGCTTTTGGTGATTTGGCTCTTGGCCAGCGTTGTTAGTGCGGCGTTGATGGCATTAAGACCCCAGTAGGCTTTCTAATTCCCACTCAAACAAGAACTTACGTTTGTTGCAGTGCAATGTCGTCCGTTTAACCCAATTCTTTTGTTGACAATAATCAAATTGTTGAAATCGTTGGCGCTGTTAAGTTAAGGCCGGTTCTCGCCCACGAGAGTCCGGCCCCGATCCTCTGTCCCTCATCCCCCAAGATGTGCCCCGACGAGGTCGGGGTCGTCATTTCCCAAAGTAGTTGTGGCGTTCAGTGGGCGCGGACATAATTATCTTTTAGAATTACTCTCGTCAGCGACCGAGCCGAGCCACAGGGAGGAGTATCATGCCGACGTTTCTCTGTTTTTTGAATTGGACTGACCAAGGTGCCAAAAACACAAAAGACGTCGTCAAACGTTATCAAGCCAGTAAGGCAGTGGCGGAGAAATTAGGAGGGCGGTTGCTCAGCGCCTATGTGACGACAGGTGAGTATGACGTTGTCGTCACGGTCGAAATGCCGAACGGCGAGACGATGACGAAGTATGCCATGGCAATTTCCGCTACGGGGAATGCGAGGACCACGACCGTACGTGGCTATTCACCGGAGGAGTTTTCAAAGCTCGCGGCTGAGGCACCCTCGATGTAACCTTTGCGTCGGGCCAATCGCGGTCCCGGATTTGTTGATCCTTTGCCATGGTAGTCTCCTAAATATCGCTGATCAGGTTCAACTCACGAACCTATGCGTTAGTGCCGCGTCACACTCAGATTTTTTTACGAGGTTCCCCAGCTCGGTCGTCGTCGCAAAAGATGCTGGCAGCTTGCGATATTCGCCGCAATCCGCCTCGCCTCATCTGGTGCAGAGCTTATCAAGCTCTAAAAGTATGGACAAAAGTTCTTTGCCTTCACTGGAAGTCAGGTCCACTTGTTCCAATCCCTCTGCCATTTTGAGGTATTCGGGACCGAGTTTGTCGACCAGCGCATTGGCTTGTTTGGTCAGCGCTTCGATGTTGGTATCGTTCTTTTGCTCAGCCGCCTCAACCTGATCGTAGAGCTTTGTTAAGTCGCAATAGGCCTGCGTTTTCGTGTTTAGAACGTACACACTAAATTCAAATCGATTTTGGTCATCGTAATTGACGCAAACAATCGCCACGTTTGATGAAAAACTAGCGACAATTTTAATCAAAAACATTCAATCGCAATTCGCGCATAGACGCGCGTTAACTACAAACAATCAGACGAATGGCATTCATCGAACCGCATTCGATAAAAAGCGCGGGTTACGACAGCCACCAGTTTGGTCGGACTTTGCTCATGAAGACCGAGAAGGTAGGTCACCACGAGGCCACGCAGGCTTTAGTGCTTTCTGTGGCGGGGGTAATGGCCATTATGCTGGTGGCGAGTTTGATTTTGCTGATCTTGTATTGAGTACGTCGCTTGCTCAAAGAAGGAAGCCACCAAAGTTGGTTGGCCTTGCTTATTCGCGTCATGCGGAGAACCACCGCGCCTTGTTTACGAACGACGCGGCTCATTAATCCGATCGCAGGATCGCACTCACTGGTTGTCGGTGGTAATACCAAACCCAACAGTCGCTGTGCGACGCGCCTGCTCAGACAGCAAAGCCGCCCGCGTCCCCACGCTTAGCGGCTTTGCCTTCGTCCCCCAGTTCGTGCCGTGTTCTCGGACGGCATTCGTTGGGTTATCGAACCGGCAGTGAAGTGATGCGCCAAACTTCACCTTCGTCCTCAACCTTCCGTTCCAAGGTGGCGGGACGCCTCAGTCCGACGGGTAAGCATAGCGTCTGCGTTCAAGGCCTACAGATGCTTGTGGGGTTTATCCACAACAGGCAGCACATCAGCCGCGCAAAATAATGCCCCGACAGGGGACGTTTGTCGGGGCATCTGATGAGACACCTTTCGGGGACGAAGAAAGGGATCTCAGTGACTAAAACCTTAAGCCCCTGCAGTGCGGATTTCCGTGACAGGCGTCACTTGTTGCACAGAAAAAGTCCGCCTATTGATAACTTGGTAGATGGGTTGCAGGGACATGGCGGATTGGTAGCAGGGTGCAGCACCACGGAAGAGCCTCGCCCAAATATTTGTGTCAAAACACGCCGAGCCGGACAAACTTGGCTCCTGATGAGCGCACGAACTCCTTTATCTTTGAGATGATTAAGCTCGGAGGGGAAAAAGCCGTCTCTTCTGTTACAAACCGGCGCATAGCGCTCAGTAACAAGTCGTCTTCCACTTCGTAGATGGCCACTTCAAGTCTGTAATGCTCATTCACTAGCTCGGTATCTGATATTTGCGGGTCATTACTTAATCGTTCGTGGAGTGCTGTGCGAGCCTGTTCGTAAATTGCATGCCGAGCCTCATCGGCTGTACTCGGCAAGTGAGAAACCGCGCGAGCAATAATAGAGTGATAGTCACCCATTGATGGCCTACCCTCAGAAGGACTGCAAAAGAGGGACGTCTCACTCCGACCGAGTAAGATTAGCGCCCACGCGGGCGCGCTCAAGCCGCAAGCTGTTGATAACTCGTAGGATGGGTTGCCGGGACTCAGCGATCGGGCATCAATGTATTGTAGACCACCAACCGGGACGGGGCGGATCATGGCCAAGCGTAAGAAGCAATCAAAAGCGCAAAAGAGAAAAGCAGCGACAGTACACGGTAAGGCACGCAAGGTAGCCAAGTCTGCGAAAGCGACCAAGCGAACCGCCAAGCCCAAACCCGCACCAGTAAAGAAAGCTGCGCCGAAAGTGAAACAGCCTGTCGCTCCAGTAGTCGAAACCGTCGCTGCTGAGGTGATCGAGCAACCCGTAGCTGTCATGGAAGTCGAAGAGACACGTAAAGCGAGCTGAACGTGCAGAGGTGAGCTACGACGAAAATCCAACGCCTAACGGAAATCGAACGCATAACTAACGGAAAACCACGTTACCTCGACATGGACGAGGCATTCTGTGCCCGAATGCATGCGGCCATAGCAGCTGGGCTGGAAAGTGCGCCGATTGGTGTCATCACCACGCCTGGGACTAAAAAGCCCAAATACGTCTCTGAGCTAACCGCGAGATACCGTCGCCCGCGCAACGAGCGGTGACCAAAAGTCAGCGGAATTGCGCGCCATTCTGTGCGCAGCCATCTTTTCATCATCGGCGCTACGCAATTCTGCCCTGTCTCTAACTTCTGATCGCGGCGTTGGGGATAGGGGGGAGCGACCAGTCGTCGGCCTTGACTTAGGTCGGGTCATCGAGCGTCGCGGACTACGTCGGATTGAACCCGACGTGCAAAGCGGGCGATCTATTTGTGCTCAATGATAACGACGTCGTTGATTTGCTGAAGGCCGCAGTTAAGCGCGAGGGAAGTCAATCCGCCTTCGCGAAGAGCCATGGCGTTAATCGCACCGAACTCAATTCGATTTTAAACGGCAGAAGGCGCATTAGTGCCTCTCTTGCAAAAGCCCTTGGGCTTCGCAGGGTGTATGTCGTCGAGGAAGAAGCGAGGAAGCATAGCGAGCGATTAAGTTCGCTCGCGGCTTGTAGGCTGGCCTAGCCGGTTGGGCGCGAGTAGGCGACCGGAGGTGGCTCCACACGTCGCCCTAACTCATCGCGGCGGATTTGGTAAATCCGGCCGAGTACGAAGCCGATCGCCATCGCGACTGCGATTTCGAAAACCATCAAGAACACCAAAATCATCGGCGTGTTCCTTGTGCAGCCCAGAAAGGCCTCGGCCCGTTCTCTGGGAGCGCGGCCGGAGCTTGGGCTTCTGTGCGCGATTAGTGGAGCCCGCCAACGGGACTGGCGGTGCTGACGGCGGTTTGACCGAGCAAGCGCGATCAAGCCTCGCTAGTTTCGGCTCAGCAGTGGCAGCTTGGCGATATTCACCGCAATCCGCCGCGCCTCAGTCGCGCGTGAACAGCTTGGCCGCTGAACCTATCGGCCTATCCTGCCCGTTTTTGCTATTATTGTCCCCGAAGAAGACGGCCTATCTGGGAGTAAGGTAATGGAATGGTTCAAGCGGAAAACATCGATAACGGGATATCAAATTTCTAACTGGATAATTGTTCTGGGCGCGATCTTCATAGTCTTGCTCATCTTTCAAAATTCACACTGAGCGGGGCAGGCGCTCCGGCCTCATACGACGCACGCCTCCAATTCCTCGACGGACCAGGGCGGCGGGAAACGGCGGGGATCATCTAGTAGCCGCCGTTGGGAAGGCCCGTCTTTGGACCTTTCTTACTGCGCGCTGACATGTACATTCTCGGGAAATAGTGCTTTGTCTCGTGGCGACGAGCAGTTCGAGCCGGGATAGGTGTTGCGTTGTCTGACGCTGCCGCGACTGGCGGCCGATCGTTGATATTTCCACCCGGCAATTCGTTGGCGGTGGCACAGAACGGTCCAGCTCCGCCCACCAGCAGCGCGCTGACCATCACCAGACTTTTCAGGGTGGTCATTGATTCCTCCAATGCTAGGGCCGCACGCTTCGCGTCCGTAGGCTTTCAACGAGCATCGTGGGTTCTTGGTTCAGCGGGAGCCGACGTAATAAACCATCGGATCGCCGAATGGCGGCTCCGGCCTTTCTGCCCGGCGGCGCTGTCCGTCGCAACAAAACAGGCATCCAATTTCTTGACTGACCAAGGCGGCGAGAGGCGGCGCTCGCTGACCAAATTTCCGCTGCGCGATTTATTATTGTCTAAAGGGTAATTATCGCGTCAGCGTCTGTTCCTTGAACGCGCTGGCCATGTCCAAATCAGAAAAACACCACCGAAAATAGATTTGGCCTCTCTGACAATTCTCCGTCCATACCGCGCCTGAATTTTTCGCGACCTGTGAAAGTCCATCATCCGGCGGCTCACTTCGACATCCAATTCATCATCAACGACGAGAAGCTCGACGATGTAGGGATACTTTTGCTCGGTTGCGACCGCCTTCCTGCGAAGTGGTTGGCGCACCATATCACGCCCGCCAATGACCAAGATGACCCAATCGGCCTACTTGCGAATTAACACCGGTAGAGGGCGGCCGGAAGCGGCGGTGGGCCATGGGATTAACAAAGCTTAATTTTATATTGCGCTTGCATAAGACTACAATTCTGAATCTCGGGGAGATGGGGATTCACAATGCTTCGATATCCGCTAACGTTCGGCTTGTTTGCGGCAGGCATCCTCTTATCGACCGCTCCATCCGCATGGGCGTTTAGTCAGCAAAACGCTGGATCCAGCGGAGACGGCAACTCGTCATTCACTGATCCAAACGCCCAGATTACGAACAGTTTAGGCGTCCGACCGCTCGATTCGAACGAGCAGTCGATGCAGCTCGGTGTCCAGCAGCAAAGTACATTTGACCCCATTTGGTGGGAGCAATCGTTACACGGCTACGGCCCTTATTATCAGACGCTCCGGCCTGGCAAGTGAGCGCCTCGCGCCGAATTTGCCATGGCTCGCTTTGCCCACAAACTCCATGTCGACAAGCAAAGGATCAACGGCGTGGAGTCGGCCGTGCTGCTCTTCATTATTGTCGGTGGCCTCGCGCTCTGTGTATTAGGCGCAGCAATCTACGATATCGGACGAGCGTTTTCTGTCTGGTAAACATCGCCGCGCAAGAGCGCGGCTCTTTGGGGTGGCGTGTGGCGTTGTGGTCTGGTAGCGACGAGCCGCCGCCATTCGCAAAACCGGTTTTGATTCATTTGTGTAGCCGGGGCCTCACGCGGCCGCGTCGGCGAGGGCCTGTCATCTCCTGCTTTAATGCGCTGCACTGTGCCGGTGCCGACGCCGACCTCGCGCGCGGTGGTGTTCATGCCCTTCCCCCGGCACGCGTTCCCCTGTAGTTCGCACCAACGGCACCCGCGATGAGGCGCGACGGATCGCGACCAACGTGGGCAAAGATGCCGGAGCAGTTGCGGAAGGATTAGCGCGCGGCAAGCGATGCAGGTCGCGAACGAGGCCCACGGGACAAAAGGTGCGGCGCCCTTAACCTGTCAGAAACCGAATCGCCAGCTATCGTGTTGTAGGGCTGCTCCCACACAACATGGCCCACCTGCTGCCCCGGCCTCGGTACGCGCCATGACGTTTATTTCTTGCACCCATTTCTATGAGAGCGCCTGGCCGCTTGATCGAGAATGACGGCCCGCCGCTTCCCGCCGCCGCCTTGGTCCGTCGAGGAACAATCCGCCTGCTTTGTCGTGCGCGACCGCAACGGCCAGGTGCTGGCGCATGTATATTTCGAGGATGAATCCGGCCGGCGACCGGCCGCCGAGCTGCTCACCAAAGATGAGGCGCGACGGATTGCAGCGAAATTTGCCAGGCTGCCGGAGTTACTTCACCCAATCCTTGCTAATCCTAATTCTCAGCATTGCTAGAGAAACGCGCGGCAAGCGGAGCCGACCGCGCGCCCTAATCGCAGGCGTTGGCTGCCCGCGTTTTCTCTACTCGCCCAGCACTCGGCGCCGATGCTCCTCACGCGTTCGTCGGCGATGCTGGTCCTTGATAGCCGTACACGCCTTGTCGAGCGGCTCGAGTATTGTAGCGATCGCCCGATAATCTCGGGAACCCTTGTCGACGTCCATAAGGCTCTTAAGAATCAGCAAAGTACGTCGCGTTTGTTTACATAAATGAGGTCAGGAATGAACGTTGTCGCACTGCCGGTCGACAATGGCTACGTCACGCTCGGGCATTTGGTCGAACACGTTGTCGAGGCCATCCGCACGGATGGGACGCCTCTCGGGCTGTTCAGCAGCGCGGTCGCGGCCGCCGCAGCGCTTGTTGAGGCTGCACGAACTGCACAGCAGGCTAACGACGCAACGCCGCACGTGCGATACTAGCGAGGCGCCGCGAGGTAAAGATCCGGATTACGCGACCTTTGCATTCAGATGCGGGAACATGGCCTGCATCGCCTCGGCGTCCATCTCGGTCTTGAACTTGTGCCGATCTTTGAGTGCCGTGGCCTTCTGCGCCGCCGGCCGTGCACTGATCTCATCAGCCAACCGTTTCAAGTTCGGGAATTTCTCCCAACCGCCATCGCCGAGCACAGTCGGAATTAGCCGCGCCCAGCCCCACACATTCATGTCGACGATCGTATAGGTATCGCCGAGCATGTACTTCTGTTTGGCGAGCCGCGCATCGAGAATGCCGGCATGGCGCTGTGCTTCAAAGACGTAGCGATTAGTGGCGTAAGAAATCTTCTCCGGCGCGTAAACGCGGAAATGCACCGATTGACCAAAATAGGGGCCAACTCCTGACGAGACAAAGAACATCCACGACAACAGTTCGCCGCGCGCTTTGTCGGTCTTGGCGGGGAGGAATTTGCCGGTTTTCTCGGCGAGATAAAGCAGGATGGCGCTCGAATCGAACACCTTAACATCGCCGTCGACGATTGCAGGCAGCTTCGCGTTTGGATTGATGGAGAGAAATTCTGGCTTGTGCTGCTCGCCTTTGCGTGTGTCGATCGGAATGGGGTCGTAGGGCGTGCCCGTCTCTTCCAGGAACAGTGCAACTTTGGTGGGATTAGGTGCGCCGCTGTAGTAGAACTTCAGCATTTGTCGTCTCCTTAAACTGAACAAACCGGCAATCGGCCATCTGGTCTAGGCCAATTGCCGTTCTTAGCGGTCCTTGTCAACCGAGGAACACCGAGTATACCGGCGGGCGTTCAACAGGTGGCTCTGGAGCGATATCGTCAACTCGGCCATGAGGCCCGGGCTTACGGGCACGGCACGGGATACATGTCCGATGGCTCCGATTTCCTGAAGAAATGGCGCAATTCGGCCGGTCAGCATCGATGCGGAGGGGGCGGAACTGGTGGTTAGATTTAATTTCATTTTGTCAGTAGCCGTAAGCTTCGTCACTGCATTAATGCTGGCTACTTGCGCGTCGCCTTCGCAAGTAGTGTGGGAGTACTACGATCAATGCGCTCGGGAAAACCTATCGTTCCTTGCGATGGCGGAATGTGGGAAACAAAAGCGTCTGGCAGGGTGTGTCCGTAACAATACTTGTTGGCCTGAAGGTAATATGTTCGTGCAGTACGTAGACACACTAGTAGTCTCAGTTAAAAAGAAGGAACTGACTGAAGCCGAAGCTATGCAGCGTTACACCGAATATAAAGCCGGTGGAACGCCGTCGCACCCGTAGGCCGCGACACCGTCCACGTACTCGCCTATCATCGCTCCTTACGCTGCGTATGGGTGGGCGAGCGAATCCCAAGACGGACTTCGATGACAAGG
>Ga0306925_10000399_pt1 | contig 30915 bp, 23 predicted proteins | sample flu12Cox44000176_FD_203755 | JGI IMG/M metagenome (GOLD analysis project Ga0306925, IMG submission 203755) | Lab enrichment of tropical soil microbial communities from Luquillo Experimental Forest, Puerto Rico - flux8day.12C.oxic.44.000.176 (v2)... | ecosystem: Environmental > Terrestrial >... | reverse complement strand
GTCCGAACCTCCACAATATCATCGGAAGGAAAGCCGGTTCGCTTCAGAACTACGGCTATTCCAGCGCCATGAAGGGCGCGGACTTTGTATGGGACAAGGAGAAGCTCGATCGCTTCATCGCGACACCTGATGAGGTCGTGCCCGGCAACAACATGAAGCCGTATGGCGGGCTCACATCGGCCGAGGACCGTGCCAAGGTGATTGTGTTCTTGGAGTCGCTCACTACCAATTGAGCGGTTACGTCACGTTCCCGATCCCTGAAAAGGGTCGCAGCCCACATGACAGTGCGCGTGCCGCATCGGTGATCTCGTCGTCGTGTGGCAGAGCGCGAGTTGTAGACAACCGGCCCGAGCTGTAGAATCTCAACGCACGAGATACGCGGATACTATGATCCAACGGAACGGACACTCCACATGGCTGACACCAGCAATTGAGGAGGATGAAAGTGCAGACGCGACGAGAAGCCGTGATACTGATGACCGCTATTCCGCTGCTATCAACCGACGCGGTCGCCCAACCAGACAGGCTGGATGCTCTTTTCAATCGCCCGACTGAGAACCTTTCGGTTCCATCGCGTGTCCGCCAGCGTTATGCAATCCTAGCTTATTACATTCAACTGCTCAACCTCCAGGGACCGATGCGTTCGAGATCTGAAGATATTGCCGCTGCAATAAAAACTTATCAATTAGTCGGCGAGAGCATTGCCAGGAGCGATGCAAGATTTGAGGGAGAAGTGCAAGCATCGTTCGTCCAGAGCCTACGGCAGGCATTCTCGAAATCAGAGGAAGAACTTCGGGCCTTCTTGAGACAGGTTGGGATCGACCCAAGATTGCTCGCTGCTAGTGTTATTGAAGAATCTCTCGCTTCAAATATGTTGTTCTATGGAGCAGAGACCCGGGTAACTAACGTTAGTGATATGGTTTGGTGCTGCTTTCCGTTCTGCTTTAGACGCCCCACTTAGGACGGGCAAACGGCGCAGGGCTATTTCCGCCAGCCCGTCATCGGCCATTCGAGCTTGGCGGTCGCTCGGTTCTCCGGCCATACCGACTTATACGCCTTGCCCTGAAGCTGGATGAGGTAGGTCGCCGACAGGGTGTTCTGGCCGGTGTCGTCGAATTTGACGCCACGGTAGCCGATCATGAGCTGCTCGGGCTTGAGATCGGTTTCGCGCAGCGCCGCCTGGATCTTCGCCGGCTCGGTCGAGCCCGCGCGGTTGATGGCATCCGCCAGAACGAGGAAGCCTTGCATCCAGCGCGCGCTGGTATCGTCGAGATCGCGGCCGAATCGCGCCTTGAACATCTCGTTGATCTTGTAGGTATTGCTTCCGGGCTTGCCGACGTCCCAGGCGCTGCGATTGATCGCGCCCTGCGCGATATCGCCGACGTTGGGGATGAACGCCGGGTCGGAGAAACCGGCGTCGTCGCCGATGATGATCGGCGGCAGGTAGTCGAGATTCTTGAGCGTCTTGAAATAGAGAATCGTGTCCGCGGTGTAGCTGATGAAGATGACAGCGTCGGGCTTCAATTGCTTGAGCTGGAGAACCTGGCCGGAGACATCCGTGCTGTTGGCGTTGTAGGGAATTTGCGCGCCGACATTGATGCCGGCGCGCTTGGCCGCCTCGTTGATGGAGGCGGCGACAGACGTCCCGTAATCCGTGTTCTCGTTGACGATGGCAATCGTGTCGATCTTGCGCCCGGCCTTCTTCAGGTCGTTGAGGAATTGGGTGTAGGCGTTGGCGAAGTCGGACGCGATCGGTCCGGTACGGAAGATCCATTTGAAGCCGCGGCCGGTAATATTGAGCGCCACCGAATCTCCAACGAGAAAAGGAATGCCCTGGCGCTCGGCGACCGCCGTTGCCACCAGCGCAACGGAGGAATGGTAGGCGCCCAGCATGGCCACGACCTTGTCCTGCGTGATCAGCCGCAAGGTCTGGTTCTGGCCGACTTGCGGATTGCCCTGGTGGTCGACGTTGATGAGCTCGATTTTCGCGCCGCCGAGATTGGGCAGGCCGGCGGTTGCGGCGAGCGGAAGGCCGTGGAGCTCGGGATGCGCGCTGTTGACGATGTCCGCTCCGAGCTCGACCGCGTCCTTGGCGGACGAGCCGGCGCTGGCTGCGTTGCCGGTCAGCGGGTAGATCACCCCGATCTTGATCGCATCGGCGGCGCAGGCCTCACTTGCGGTCGTCGCAGCGAACAGCGCGAGCGCCAAAACGCACAATGCCTTCATGCCATCCTCCCGATCGTCAGCGGCACGACGCGCCGCTTTTGCGGCCATATTAGCTGCTCGAGGATGGCGCGTCAGCCGGCGGAGGAAGCGCTAGAACCGGAGGGCTGCGATGGATATATGCTATACGAGACAACGTTCAGGGAACGGAAGCGAGCACCCTGAGACACCTACGCTGAAATTCTCTTTTTGGTCCCGTAGCTCAGCTGGATAGAGCAGCGGTTTCCTAAACCGAAGGTCGGAGGTTCGAGTCCTCTCGGGACCGCCAGGATTTCCTACCCCGTCGCGGCGGTTCGAGGCGCAGCCGACCCGCGGGATCTGATCTGCGTATGCGAGGATTGGCCATGTCGGATACCACGGAATCGGATGACGAGCGGCCGTGTCTGCACTGCCTGATCGGCGACGTGATCGACGAGTTCTACGCCGAATACGGCTCGTTGAGCGGCGAAAAAGATGCCATCGACGTCGACGAGATCATCACGGCGCTTGCCAAGACCGTCGCCGAGATGACGTTCGGCTGCGATGCCCCGCTGCGCCAGCGGATCTTGGAAGACTTGATGCGGGAAATTTCGCAGTTCGAGGCGGAGTTTGCGAACGCACCGACGAGCGACGTGCGGCACTGAGCGGTCAACTCCGGCGTCTCATCATGCCGATCGGAGCAAGGACGCCAGCATTGGCGGCCGCTCGGATCGTCTGCGTGCGAGAGATCGGCGCAATCGGACCAGACGAGATATGCCCCCGCCGGCGGTGACCGACGGGGCAGGTCTCTCGGGTATCTGCGCCAGCTCTTAGACCGCCATCTTCAAGTGCTTGGCCGGCCGGAATGCGATTTTCTTGCTCGCTTTGATCTTGATGGCTTCTCCGGTCGCCGGGTTGCGCCCCATGCGGGCCGCGCGTTGCCTGACCTGCAAGATGCCAAAACCCGCAATCCGGATCCGCTCGCCCTTCTTGAGATGCTTGGTGATCAGGCTCACGAGGTCGCCGAGGATCGCCTCGCCCTCGCGTTTCGTGAGTTCATGATCGGCCGCCAACCTTGCCGCCAAATGCTTGAGTGTAACGGGACGGCTGGCCTTGGCACTCGTTGGTGTCATCGCTTTGCCCGCCATGATGGATTGCCCTCCTCAGAGGCGCGAAATGCGCAAATGCTAGGAGATATGATTCGAGACCGGAAGGAAAGCGATCTTTGTGCCTTAAGTGGCCAAAACACAGGCGTTTTCGCGGTCGCACCGGAAGCGAGCCTTGCGCCTTGTGGAGCGCACGTTGGCGGCACATTTCGGAATCGATCCGGGAACGAAGCAGAATCACAACGGGAACGTCGTTCCCGCGCGAGGGGGCGCTCCGGCGCCCGCGAGCGCGACGGCCAAAACGATGCGCGGTTTGCGCGGGCTCGCGGCGCGCGTTAACAAAGCGCTTACGACGTCGGCGACATGGTTGCGGCAGCAACGCGATTGTCGGGCGCGGGCGAAGCCCGTTGTTCGCGTCGATGGGCACCCATGCCACGTCAACGACCGCAACGGGGAAAACTTGCGACGCGGGAGACCTCGCTCTACCTCCCGGTGAAGCGTTTCCTCGAGAGTCTCGGCTTCGAGGTGAAGGGCGAAATCTGCGGCTGCGATCTCGTCGCGATCCGCGGCCAGGAACCGCCGCTCGTCGTCATCGGTGAATTGAAGCTCGGCTTCAATCTCGAGCTTGTGCTGCAGGGCATCAATCGGACGGCGGCTTGCGATCAAGTCTGGCTTGCCGTGCGCAGCTGCGGGCGCCGCGGCCGCGAGCGCGATCCGCGCGTGCGCAAGCTTTGCCGGTTGCTGGGCTTCGGCCTTCTCGGGGTGTCGGCGAGCGGACGCGTCGAGGTGCTGGTCGAGCCCGCGCCTTGGCGTCCCCGCCGCGATCCACGGCGCCGTTCGCGCCTCGTCGACGAACATCGGCGGCGTCTCGGCGATCCCGTCCTCGGCGGAAGCTCTAAGGCGCCGATCATGACCGCCTACCGCCAGCAGGCGCTCGCGTGCGCGGCTTCGCTGTCCGGCGGTCCGCGACGCACGTCCGAGATCAAGACCGCCATTCCGGATGCGCCGAAGATTCTGCTGCGCAACGTCTACGGCTGGTTTTTCCGCGTCGAGCGCGGCAAGTATGCGCTCACGCAAGAAGGCACGGCCGCGCTCTCACGTTGGCCGCAGGCGCAGGGGTAGTCGTTCTGGCGCTTCCGTCGTGATCTCCCCGCAATCCGCTCCCGCGACCGCAAAACGTTGGTGCGCACGGCTCCCATGGTAAGAAAAAAGCTTGGCAAGAAAAAAGCTTGGCAAGAAAAAAAGCTTGGCAAGAAAAAAGCCCCGACAAGCGGGGCTTGAGTGAAGGAGGAAACGCCCATGATTAGGCGCGCGTAAGGTGACCTGATTTGCCCGATCTGCCAATCGGAAATTGGCCTACGATTTGATATTTGGAATAAGTGTGACTTTTACGTCACAGCGGGCCAGACCGTGTCTGCGACCGACGGGGCCGAGAAGACCCATGGACAACGTGAATCGTCGGCGCAACCTCGGTTTTTTCTTCGACCAATCCGTGGCGCGCGTGCCGGACAAGGTTGCGATCATTGATTTGTTCGGCGGACGGGAACGCTGCGCCACCTATCGGCAGCTCGACGAGCGCATGGACGGCGTCGCCAGCATGCTGGCTCGGCTCGGCGTAACGCCCGGCGAGCGCGTCGCCATGCTGATCGGGAATCGCACCGAATTCATCGAATTCTTCTTCGGATCGATGCGCGCCGGCGCGATTCCGCTGCCGCTCAACACGCGGCTTGCTGCCGGCACGCTCGAGCACATCATCGCGGAGGCCGCGTGCGCGCTCGCGGTCGTCGACCCGTCGAGTCATCGCGACGCGCGCGCGATCGCGCAGCGCTTGCCGCTGCGCCAGCGGCTCATCCTCGATCAGCGCCGGGAAGGATTTCTCTCCTTCGAGGAGGAAATGGCAAAGCCCGCCGCCCCTGTCGATCCGCCTGCTCTTGCCGACGCTGCGCAAGCGTTCCAGCCCTATACCTCCGGATCGACCGGCCGCCCCAAAGGCGCGATCATGACGCATCACGGCATGCTGTGGTACGTCGCCTACAATCAGCGCTACTGGCCTTCCTCCGAAAACGATCGCGGGCTCGTTGCGCTTCCGCTCTTCCACAAGAACGCGTTGCGCGGCACGGTGAAGCCGATGCTTTACGCCGGCGGCTCGTTCGTGCTCATGCCGGCCTACGAGCCGCGCGCCTATCTCGATGCGTTGGCCAAGTACAAGTGCACCTATTCGCGCGGGGTGGCGGCGGTGTTCACGATGTTTCTCCAGCACCGCGACTATCTGCGCACGCTCGACCTCAGCGCGCTGCGTCATATGACGATCGGATCGGCGGTGGTGATGCCCGAGCTCGTCGACGCGGTCGAGCGCGCGCTCCCGCACGTCAAGGTCTCGGAAAGTTACGGCTTGACCGAAGGCGGGAGCCCGCTGCGTGCGCCGATCGACGGCCGCGCGGTCCCGCGCGGCAGCCCCGGCGTGGCCGCGCCCGAGATCGAGCTCAGGCTGATCGATGCCGAGGGCAACGACGCCGACGAAGGCGAGCTTCTGATCCGATGTCCCTACGTCTGCCGCGGCTATTACAACGAGCCGGAGATCACGCGCGCCAAACTCACCGATGGATGGCTGCACACCGGCGACGTCTTCTGCAAGGAAAAGGACGGGTTCTTTTACTTCCGCAGCCGCGTCGATGACATGTTCAGCTGTGGCGGCGAAAACGTCTATCCGAAGGAGGTCGAGAACCTGCTGTTCGGCCATCCCGAGGTGGTCAACGCCGTGGTCGCGCCGGTGCCGCATGCGGTGAAGGGCTTCGTGCCAGCTGCGATGGTGATCGCGCGTGAAGGTTCGAGCGTCACGGTCGAGGATCTCAAGACCTATTGCCTGGCCAAGGGGCCGGCCTATTCGCATCCCCGTTTTGTCGACATTGTCGCTGCGCTGCCGCTCAACGGCGCGGGCAAGATCGATCGCCGCGCGGTGGCGGCGAAGCTCAACGCCGCCCATGGGGAAAAACGCGGCGTGGACGACGCGCCCGCGTGATCGCGCAGGCGGCATCGCTTGCGAGCCAAGTCCAAAGCCGAGTCCCCACGCCGCGTGTTGACAAGGCACCGGTGCCGGCTTGGAATGTTCGCGATCGGGCCGCATTCGCCGGTGCAACGGACCAAAAGACAACCGCATGACGGGCGCCGTCGCGAACACCACCTCTGGCGTCGGCGCGTCGCTTCTGCGCAAGGAGGACGCGCGCCACTTGCGCGGGCGCGGGCAGTTCGTTTCCGACGTGCAGCTTCCCCATACGCAGGACGTGGCCTTCGTCCGCAGCCCGCACGCCCATGCGCGCATCAGGGGTATCGCGGTCGCGCCCAATGGCGGCGGAGGCATCTTCGCCGCGCGTGACCTTCCGCGCCTCGCCGAGATGCGCGCGGTGCCGCAGGTGGCCGGCTTCAAGGTTTCGGGCTATCCGCCGCTGGCCACGCAAAAGGTGAGGTATGTGGGCGAAGCCATTGCCGCCTGCGTCGCGCCGACGCGCGCGCAAGCGGAGGACCTTGCCAGCACGGTGAGGGTCGATTTCGAGGTGCTGCCGGCGGTCATCGACGCCGCTGCCGCTGTGACCGGGGCGCCCAGCCTGGTGCACGAGACTTGGGCGAACAACCTTTTCATCGAGCGCGTGTTCCAGGACGGCGACATCGACGCGGTCGCGCGCGCCGCCGACGTCGTCGTGCGTCGCAACTATCGCATGCACCGGCACGTCGCCGTTCCGCTCGAGGGGCGCGCGGTGCTGGCCTATCGCGACCATCGCCTGGACGAGCTCGTGGTCTATACCTCGACGCAAGTGCCGCACATCATCCGGCTGGGATTGTCCGAGGTGCTGGGACTCGAGGAGCGCCGGATTCGCGTCATCGCGCCCGACGTGGGCGGCGGTTTCGGCTCGAAGGCGCGCTTGTCGCCGGAGGAGGCGGTGCTCGCCGCGCTTGCGCTCGAGGTCGACCACCCCGTGCGCTGGGTCGAGGATCGCGGGGAACATTTTCTGGCGTCGACCCACACCCGCGATCACCACTATCGCGTCGCCGCCTACGCCGACAAGCGCGGCCGGGTGCTGGGAATCGACGTCGAGTTGATCGTCGACGGCGGCGCCTACGCGATGTGGCCGAACGGGCCGTTTCTGGAGACCGGGATGGCCGCGCGCAATCTTCCCGGCCCCTACGACATTCGCCACTACCGAGTGAAGACCTACACCGTTGCCACCAACAAATCGCCGATCGGCCCTTATCGCGGCGTCGGCCGGCCGGGCGCCTGTTTCGCCATCGAGCGCACCATGGACGAGGTGGCGCGCGCGGTCGGGCGCGATCCGGCCGAGGTCCGCATGGACAACATGGTCACCTCGGCGCAGATGCCTTACACCACGATCGCCAAGCTCAAATTCGACAGCGGCGATTATCCGGCCGCGGTCAGGCTTTGCGCCGACGCCATCGATCTTCCCGCGGTGCGCGCGCGGCAAAGACATGGCGAGCCCGATGGCCGGCTGATCGGCGTGGGCTTTGCCTGCTATTCGGAACAGACCGGCCACGGCTGCGGCGAATGGGTGAGCCGCGGCAGTCCGTTCATTCCGGGCTACGAAAGCTGCACCGCGCAGCTGATGCCGGACGGCACGCTCGTCCTGTCAGTGGGGATTCAGTCGCACGGGCAGGGCCTGGAGACCACGCTCGCTCAGATCGCGCACCAGGAGCTCGGCATCGATCCCGCGAAGATCTCCGTGCGCCACGGCGACACCGCGCTGTCGCCATTCGGGATGGGAACGATCGCATCGCGCAGCATCGTCATGGCGGGCGGCGCGGTCGCCCATACCACGCGTCTGCTGCGAGAAAAAATTTTGAAGATCGGAGCGCATTTGCTCCAATGCGACCCCGCCGACGCGCGCTGCGCCGGCGGCAAGGTCGTTGCCGGCAGCGGCGCCGTCGGCATCGAGGAGGTCGCCCGCGTCGCCCATCTGCGGATGGAGGCCTTGCCGCAGGGGGTCGAGCCGCTCCTGAGCGTGACCTCGACCTATCAGCCCGGCATCGACACTGGGGTCTATTCCTACGCCACCCACGGCGCGGTGGTGGCGGTCGATCCGGCGACCGGCATGATCGAGCTCATCGATTTTGCGGTCGCGGAAGATTGCGGAACCATGATCAATCCGATGATCGTCGAGGGCCAGGTGCGCGGCGGCGTCGTGCAAGGCATCGGCACCGCGCTCTACGAAGAGATTCCCTACGACGAGCAGGGCCAGCCGCTCGCCGCCACGCTCGCCGACTACCTCGTGCCCTGCGCCGCGGAATTGCCGGCGATCAAGATCGTGCACATGCATACGCCCACGCCCCATACCGAATATGGCGTCAAGGGAATGGGTGAAGGCGGCGCCATCGCGCCGCCGGCTGCGATCGCCAATGCGGTGCGCGATGCGCTCGCGCCCTTGGGCGCCGAGGTCAACGAGACGCCGCTGACGCCGCGCCGGGTGCTCGCGGCGATCCGTCGAGCGCAAGCGTCGTCGCAAGCGCCGTTGGGTGGCGGTCAGGAGATACGCCCGTCTTCGCCGAGCCACGGGCTGCCCTAGAGAGACTCGCGCGCGAGCGCGGGCACCGAGCGTGCGGAAAGGAAGACCGAAGTGACGATCGGCAGACAAGATGTCTCGGGCTGCGTCCTCGCTGCGTTTGCCGTAGGTCTCTTCACGGCCGCGCCGGTGCGCGTTGCGGCGGAGCCCGCGTTCTTCCAGGGCAAGCAGGTGCGGTTCTATACGATGGGGAGCCCTGGCGGCGGCTACGATGCCTATATGCGCGCGCTGATCCCCCATCTGGAGAAGAAGCTGGGCGCCAAGATGCTGCCGACCAACGAGCCCGGCGCCGGTGGACTGATCGCCATCAACCGTACGCTCCACGCGCCTCCCGACGGATTGACGGTCCTGCTCGTCGGCGGGGAGACGTTGGTGACCGCGCAGCTCTATGACGCACCCGGCGTCAATTATGACGTCCGCAAGCTCACCTGGCTCGCCCGGGTGAGCAGCGAAGCGAAGGTGGCGCTGCTCGGGCCCCAGTCTCCTTACGACACCGTCTTCGATCTGGTGAAGAGCCAGCGGCCGGTGACGTGGGCAGGTTCCGGCAAGATCGACGGCAATGCCGATTTCACCGCCATCATGGCCTACGCGCTCGGCATGAAGAGCAAGATCATCACGGGCTACAAGGGCACCGGCGACATGAATCTTGCGATCCAAAGGGGAGAGGTGGACGGACGCATCGTGTCCGAGGAATCCGCCGCGCTCTACGGTCCGAGCAATGGCATGCGGGTCGTGGCCGTGCTCGCGCGCAAGCGGGTCGAGCAATTCCCCGCTGCGCCGACCCTGTTCGAGGCGGCGGAGCTCGGCCCGACACAGGCGCGCTTGATCGACTGGCGCGCCGGCATTGCCGGCCTCGGTCGATTGATGATGGTTACGCCGGGCACGCCGCAGGATCGCCTCGATCTGCTCCGGCAAACCTTTGCAGAGGTCATCCGCGATCCCGGATTCATCGCTGAGGTCAAGAAGCTCGGTCTCTCGGCCAACCACGCCGGTGCCGACGAGGTTCGCGCGACGATCGAGCAGGCGATGACTACGCTCGACCCAGAAGGCCTCGCCGAGGTGCGCAACGTTGCGCTTGAGCGCTATTATCAGTAAGGCCACAGTATCGCGGAGAGGACAATGTTCGGAAAGCTCAATCATCTTGCCATAACGAGCGACCATTACACGCTGCTCGGCATGTTCTATCGGGCGGTCTTCGGACTGAAGTCGTCGGGCGACACCGCGCGCGAGATCGGCGCGATTTCGGTCGGCGACGGCTACCTCGGCATGACGCTGATCCCTCGCCGCGGCGGGCGCAAAGCGGGCCTCGACCATTTCGGCATCGAAGTGGAGGATCTCGATGAGGTCCGCCGCAAGGTCGCCAAGAAATATCCTGACATCGAGATCGTGAAGCGGCCGGGTAACCGGCCGTTTGCGAGTTACAGCGCGCACGACCCCGCGGGCAACTATTTCGACCTGTCGCAGCCAGGGCACGAAAACCGGGCCGAGGTCTATGCCAAGGGCGAGTGGAGGCAGGAAACGACGTTCAGTCATTTCGCGCTGCGCGCGCGCGAGGCGGAGCGCGTCGCCAATTTCTACGCGGACGTGTTCGAGCTCGAAGCCCGCAACGTTCCGACCGAAGACGGCGGTTACCAGCTGACGGATGGCCGCGTCACCATGGCAATCGTGCCATGGAAGATTTCCTCCTTCGACGGCGCCGGCATCGAACAGCCAGGAATGGATCACATCGGCTTTCGCGTACCCGAGCTCGATGCCTTCAAGGCTCATCTCGACAAGGTCGCAAAGACCAACATTTGCCTCGCGCCCAAACCCATCGATTTCGATTCCGAAGGTGCGGCGCGCTTGGCATTGCTGAGGAAATGTCCGCTAGGCCGCCTTCAGCTCGCTGATCCGGACGGCACGCTGATCGACGTCGAGGCGGACCACTGATCGGGCGGCGGCGTCGACGATCGGGGCCGCATGCCTCCGACGGGGCCCACCTTCGATCGCGGCCGCACAGGAGACCACCCTCGAGACGATGAGAGGAACGCAATCATGCTGTCCGACGCCGACCACAAGAAAGCCGCCGACATTCTCATGAGCGCGGAAAAGGAGCGCAAACAGGCGGTCCAGCTGACCAAGACCTGGCCGGACATCACCATCGAGGACGCCTATGCCATCTCCACCGAAGTGGCCAAGCGCAAGATCGCGGGTGGCGCCAAGCTGATCGGCCACAAGGTCGGCCTCACCTCCAAGGCCATGCAGCGCTCCTCGCAGATCGACGAGCCGGATTACGGGCACCTCCTCGACGACATGATGATCGCGGACGGCGCCAAGATCCCGCACGAGAATTATTGCCGGCCGCGGGTCGAGATCGAGCTCGCCTTCATCATGGGCAAGCCGCTGAAGGGGCCGGGGGTCGGCCTTGCCGAGGTGTTGCGCGCGACCGAATACGTCGTTCCCGCGATCGAGATCGTCGATGCGCGCCTTCAGGATCCGCGCAAGATTTTCGACACGGTTGCCGACAATGGGGCGGCGGCCGGCATCGTCGTCGGCGGTCGGCCGGTCGGGCCGCTCGACGTCGACCTGCGCTGGGTCGGCGGCATCATGTACAAGAATTCCGAGATCGAGGAGACCGGGGTCGCCGCCGGCGTGCTCGGTCATCCCGCGCTCGGCGTGGCGTGGCTCGCCAACAAGCTCGGAAGCCACGGGGTCGCGCTCGAGCCGGGCCATCTCGTGCTGGCGGGCTCGTTTACGCGGGTGGTGTTCGCGCACAAGGGCGACACGCTCCACGCCGACTTCGGCGCGCTCGGCGGCATCGCGGTGCAGTTCGTATGATCGCAGAACGATCGATGCTGCGGGCGACGCCGAGCGTCTTGGTCGCGCTGGCTTTGCTGGCGTGTGGGATGCCGGCCGCCCGCGCCGCGGATTATCCGACGCGGCCCGTGACCCTCGTCGTCGCCTTCACGCCGGGCGGGGCGAGCGACGTGCTCGCCCGCATCCTCGGCCACAAGTTCGAGCAAATCCTCGGCCAGCCGTTCGTGATCGACAACCGCCCGGGCGCCGGCGGCAACGTCGCAGCCGAGGCCGTCGCCCACGCGGCGCCCGACGGCTACACGCTGTTCAACGGCAACAACGCCATCCTTGCCACCAACGCGGCGCTCTACAAGAAGATCAATTTCGACCCGGAAGCGGATTTTGCCCCGATCGGCCTGATCGGATCGCAGGCCAATATCCTGGTGGTGAACCCGGCTCTGCCGGCAAAATCCATGGCCGAGCTGATCGCGCTCGCCAAGGCCAATCCGGGCAAGCTCAATTTTGCCTCCTCCGGCCACGGCCTGGCCGCGCATCTCGCCGGCGAGCTGTTCAAGGCCGAGGCCAAGATCGACATCGTCCACGTGCCCTACAAAGGAGCGGCGCCGGCGTTGCAGGACGTGATCGCCGGCCACGTGCAGATGATGTTTGCGACCGCTTCGTCCGTGGTGCCCCATATCCGGGACGGGAAAGTGCGACCGCTTGCGGTCGCGACCCTCAAGCGCACGGCGGTCTTGCCCGATATCCCGACCATCGACGAGCTCGGGATCAAGAATTTCGACGCCACCACATGGCACGGCCTGGTGGCGCCGGCGCACACGCCGAAAGACGTGATCGCGACGCTCAATCGCGCGCTCGCGGCTGCGCTCGATGACCCCAGCGTCAAGAAATCGCTCGGCGATCTCGGCGTCGACATCATCGGCGGGACGCCGGAAGAGTTCGCGGCCTATATCAAGTCCGAAATTCCCAAATGGACCGCGATCATCAAGGCCTCGGGCGCGAAGCTGGATTGAAGAGTTTGTTGGAGCCTTCGGACGCAATGAACACAGTGGAAAGCGAGATGCTCGCCCGTAACGTCCGCCGCCTGGGTCATCTCGATCTCCCCGGGGCGGGGCAGGTCACGGTCCGCGGCTCCCATGCCTATGTCGGGCACATTCCCAACGCGCATCATCTCGGCACCTCGATCATCGATATCGGCGATCCGCGCCAGCCGCGCGTCATCGCCACCGTCACGCTCGACGATCACGACTCGCACAGCCACAAGGTGCGCGTCGCGGGCGACATCATGATCGTCAATCACGAGCGCAACATGAGCAAGATCGGCCGCCGCGCCGAGCAGCTGCCGGCCGCGCGCCGCGCGCTGACCGAAGCGCTCAAGCGCGAGCCCACGCGCAAGGAGGTCGCCGCGCAGATGGGCGTGACCGAGAACGACTTGGCGATGCTCGAAGCGTTCGAGCAGCGCGGCTATCACAACGGCGGCTTCAAGATCTACGACGTGTCCGACCCCGCGCGGCCGAACCTGATCTGCTATCACAAGACCGGCGGCATCGGCGTGCATCGCTTCGACATGGACGAGCGCCACGCCTACATCTCGACCGAGATGAAAGGATACGTCGGCAACATCCTCGTCATTTACGATCTGCGCGACCCACAACGGCCGCAGGAAGTCTCACGCTGGTGGATGCCGGGGCAGCATGTCGAGGGCGGCGAGACGCCGACCTGGTCCGGCCGCCGGCACCGCCTCCACCATGCGCTGCGCTTCGGCGACGAGATGTGGGCGAGCTGCTGGCATGGGGGTTTTTGGGTCGTCGACGTCACTGATCTGGCGCGGCCGAAAGCTGCCGGCACGTACAACTACCATCCGCTGTTTCCGGAGCCGACGCACACCGTGATGCCGGTGCCGGGCCGCATCGGCGGCCGCCGCATCGCCGTTGCGATTGACGAGGAGGACCAGGCGCTGAGCGCGAGCGAGGAGGAGGCGCGGCGCGGGCGCGCGCATGCGTGCCTTCTGACCTTCGATGTCAGCGACCTCGGCGCCATCAAGCCGCTCGGACAGTTCCAGGTGAGCGAGCTCGATTCGCCCTTCAGCCGCACCAGCGGCGCCCGCTTCGGCGCCCACCAGTTCTGCGAGCGCATGGCGGGCACCGTCGTCTATGCCGTCTGGTTCGGCGGCGGCCTGCGCATCATCGACGTCGCCGATCCGGAAAGCCCGCGCGAGATCGGCCATTTCATCCCGCAGCCCGCGGCGGGCAGGTCCGCGCCGCAGAGCAACGACGTCGCGCTCGACGAACGCGGTCTGATCTACATGGTCGACCGCCACGTCGGGTTCGATATTTTGGAGTATGAAGGGTCTCGATAGCTGGACGAGGTTCACCCGCGGACATACGATGCCTCGCAGAAGCACCGCGTGTGCGCGAGGTAATCAGCGGAGGAGTGCCATGCGCAAATCGATCGTCTTGGCCGTGGCGGCACTGTTCGTAGCCGCGGCTGCATATCCGAGCCCTGCCAACGCGAAAGACAAGCCCAAGGTGGGCGATATCTCGGTGACCAAAACAACCGACAAAGCGTCGCCAACCCTTATGCGCTCTACTGCCCCTCGTGACGTTGCTACCGGGCAAGCGAGTGGAAAAAGACAGAATGCGCGCTGAGCATCGGCGCGCCTCACATCACTGCGTTGATTGATAGAACGTCTTGGCGTCGGCGCTGAAGGCTTTGCGCGAGTCCGCGTCGGTATAGAACATATGCCCGCCGCGATAGAGCAGGAGCTGCGTGCGCGACGGATCGCCGATCGGCGGCAGATGGTCGAGCACGTAGCGGCTCGCGGCGTAGGGCGTCACCATGTCGCTGTAGCCGTGCGCGACGAGCAGGCGGAACGACGGAATGAGTGAGAGCAATTCCCGCAAATCGTCGCTGGCGCTTGCCGAGCCGCGTCCCGAGCCTTCCCAATCCCATTTGCCCGCGATGTCGGACGCCAACAGAATGTAGGTCATCTCGGTCTTGAAGCCGAGCTCGTCGCGCGCATAGTTGGCGAAGGCGGCGCCATAGGCGCGGGTGAGACCGTCGAGCACCGGGTCGGGGCCGCGCGCCGTCGCCTGTTCCGGGAACGGATCGGGGACCGCGAAGGTCGCGTCGTAGCGGCTGACGATCTTGCCCTCGGCGGAGCGCAGATGCTTGATGTAGGCGTCGCGGATGAAGCCGCGCGAGCGCGTGACGACGTCCTCGGGCAGGCCGGTGATCTCTCCGACGCGCGCATAAAAACTGCGCGCGGCATCGCCCTGCGGCCGTGGGCCGGCCAACGTCGTGAGATAGTCGGTGAGCGCGAAGCGCTCGGCTTGCGCCTGCGCCTCTTTGCTGAAGGCGCCCTTGCGTTCGAGCTCGGCCGCCGCCAGCGACGGCAATTGCAGGGCGGCGCTCAGCGCGGAGCGGTTGCTGCCGAAGGTCAAGCCGCCCTCGATGATCGGCGACACCATGACGATGCCGGACACCATGATGCCCTGGTCATGTTGCAGCACCTGCGCCACCTTGGCGGCGCGGAAGCCGCCATAGCTTTCGCCGAGGATGTATTTGGGCGAATTGCCGCGGCCGTTCTTGCTGACATAGAGCGCGATGGCTTTGGCAACAGCCTGGGCGTCCGAGTGCACCCCATAGAACGCCTTGCCGCCGTCGGCCTTGGCCGGCCTGCTCCAGCCGGCGCCGACCGGATCGATCATGACGAGATCGGTGAAGGCGAGCCAGGTCGCGGGATTGTCCCGCATGCGCGCGGCGGCCGCGTCGTTACCTGGAAACTCGAGGATGCGCGGGCCGACCAAGCCCAGGTTCAGATAGGCGGATGCCGCGCCCGGTCCGCCGTTGAAGGCGAAGGTAACGGGACGGTTGGCGGGCTCGGCGTTCTTGGCGACGTAGGCGGTGTAATAGACCGCGGCCGAGCGCTCGCCCGATTGATCGAACAGCGAGAGCGTTCCCGCGGTCGCGGTATAGGTCAGCGTCCCACCGGGAATTGCGACGGCGTGCTCGGTCACCGAGTCCGCCGGCAACAGGCGCAGAACGCTCTCGCGTGCGTCGGCCTGTCGTTGTTCCCCTTGCCGCGGTTCGCTCGCGCGCTGCTCGCCGTGCTGCGTCGGCGGCCGGGACTCCTGTGCGCTCGCGATCGCGGCGGCGCCGGCGAGAAGCAGCGCCAGCAGCGCGCGGGTGAGCTTGGAACGGATCAGCGTGGGCGTGGTCATTACGGCGTCCAATCGATGCTGCAGCGCCCCCGCTGCCGCACCATAGCAGCCCTGCCGGCTCAAATCCCCTCCTCGGTGGACATCAGGCGGGATATCGGGGAATGTCGGGCCTTCCCGGCGCTCCGCCGGACCAAGCGAAGTGCAGCAGAAGCGAAAAATGCCCTTTCCCAAGGCCTCACGCGCGCTCGAACGATTCACGGTGCTCGATCTGACCCGCGTCCGCGCCGGGCCGACCTGCGTGCGCCAACTCGCCGATTGGGGCGCCAACGTGATCAAGATCGAGTTACCGCCCGAGCCCGGCGGCGGCGACCCGCTCGGCGGCCCGCGCGAAGGGTCGGACTTCCAGAATCTGCACCGCAACAAGCGCAGCATGACGCTCAATCTCAAGGCGCCCGAAGCCTTGGCCGCGTTCAAGCGCATGGTGAAAAAGGCCGACGTGGTGGTCGAAAATTTTCGGCCGGACGTGAAGCGGCGACTCGGCGTCGACTATCCGCAGCTGCGCAAGATCAATCCGAAGCTCGTCTATGCCAGCATTTCCGGCTTCGGGCAGACCGGTCCCTACGCCGAGCGGCCGGGCTTCGACCAGATCGCGCAAGGCATGGGCGGGCTGATGTCGATCACCGGCTTGCCGGGGCAAGGGCCGGTGCGCGTGGGCATCCCGATCGCCGATCTCAGCGCGGGCCTGTTTTGCGCGCTCGGCATTCTGGTCGCGCTGCTCGAGCGCGAGAAGTCGAAGAAAGGCCAGTACGTCGCGACCTCGCTGCTGCAAGCACAGATCTTCATGCTCGACTTCCAAGGTGCGCGCTGGCTGATCGGCGCCGAGGTGCCCAAGCAGGCCGGCAACAATCACCCGACCAGCATTCCGACCGGCGTGTTCAAGACCGCCGACGGGCATATCAACATCGCCTCGACCGGTTCGAAGATATGGGCGCGATTCTGCAACGCCGCCCAGGCGAACGATCTGATGCAACGGCCTGAATATCAGACCGCGGCGGAGCGCTCGAAGCACCGCGACGCGCTCAATGCCGACATGGAGAAATATACCGTCAAGCGCACCAGCGCCGAGTGGATCGAGCTGCTCAACAAGGCGGGCGTTCCCTGCGGGCCGATCTATGCCATCGACGAAGTCTACGCCGACCCGCAGGTCGTGCATCTCGGCATGGCGCAATCGGTGAAGACCAAGGATAAGTCGACCCTGCGCATGGCCGGCCAGCCGATGTCGCTGTCGCGCACGCCGAGCCGGCTCGCGGCGCCGCCGCCTGCGCTCGGCGAGCATACCGACGCGGTGCTCAAGGAGTTCGGATTCAGCGCGAAGGACATTGCCGCATTGCGCAAGGCGAATGCGGTTTGACGAGTGAAGCTGATTGGCGCGCGAGGCGCGGAGGACAAGCGATGGACGACGTGACCAAGACCGACAAGATGCTCGCGCGCAAGGACGGGCGCGTCGGCTACGTGATCTTCAACAATCCCGAGCGTCATAACGCCGTATCGCTCGATATGTGGGCGGCGACGAGCCACATCCTCGAGGGCTTCGCCCAGGATGACGAGGTGCGCGTGGTGGTGCTCACCGGCGCAGGCGGCAAGGCCTTCGTCTCCGGCGCCGACATCTCGAAGTTCGAAAGCGAGCGCGCCACCCTCGATGCGACCAAGCATTACAATGCAACGGTCGAGAAGGCCTACGCCGGCATACAGGAATTTTCCAAGCCCACCATCGCCATGATCCGCGGCTATTGCATCGGCGGCGGCGTTGGGTTGGCGGTGTGTTGCGACCTGCGCATCTGCTCCGACAATGCGCGCTTCGCGGTGCCGGCGGCAAAACTCGGGCTCGGCTATTCCTACGCCGGGCTGCGCCGGCTCGTCGATGTGGTCGGGGGGGCCTTCGCCCGCGAGATCTTCTTCACCGCGCGCCAGTTCGACACCGAGGAGGCCCGCCTGATGGGCCTCGTCAATCGCGTCGTGCCCGACGCCGAGCTCGAGGCGTACGTGAAAAATTACGCCGAGACGATCGCCGCCAACGCGCCGCTCACGGTGAAGGCGGTCAAGTACATCGTCGGCGAGGTCTTGAAGGATGAATCCAAGCGCAACGTGGCGCGCTGCGCCGAGATGGTGGAGCAATGCTTCACCAGCAACGACTTCATCGAAGGCCGCCGGGCCTTCATGGAGAAGCGCAAACCGGCGTTCACCGGCACCTGAGCGGCAACCTTCACCGGCCGCATGTGAGGAGCGTCGAGCGCACCCAGGGTGAAGACGCGGGAGCCTCGCAATGGCGGCAAGCTGTCGCGGATACCAATCGACGGTTTTGGTGTTTGAATGGTCGAAGACGACAGCGGCGGAACAGCCCGCCGGGCGTCGAGGAGGACGGGCGTGGCGTCGGTTGAACTTCGAGGGCTGACCAAGCGCTATGGCGAGGTTGCGGTCGTCGATGACGTCTCGCTCACCATCGAGCATGGCCGGCTGGTCTGCCTGCTCGGACCTTCGGGCTGCGGCAAGACGACGACGCTGCGGTTGATCGCGGGCTTCGTGGAGCCGTCGGCCGGCGAAATCCGAGTTGGGGACCAGCTCATGTCTTCCCCGGCGCGAACGCTGCCGCCGGAGCGGCGCAACATGTCGATGATTTTTCAGAGCTATGCGCTGTGGCCGCACATGACGGTCGCCGAGAACGTTGCCTATGGACTTAAGCTGCGCAAGCTCGACCGCGCCACCATCGACCGCAAACTCGCGGCGATCCTGGATACCACTCATCTGCGTGACCTCGCCGATCGTTATCCGGGCGAGCTCTCGGGCGGCCAGCAGCAGCGCGTGGCGCTTGCGCGCGCCCTCATCGTCGAGCCCGAGACGCTCCTCCTCGACGAGCCGCTCTCGAATCTCGATGCCAATCTGCGCGAGGAGATGCGCTTCGAGGTGCGCCGCTTGCACGACGAGTACCGCTACACCACGGTCTACGTCACCCATGACCAGTCGGAAGCGATGACCACCGCCGACGTTATTGCGGTGATGAACGCGGGCAAGATCGAGCAGGCGGGCTCGCCCGAGGACATCTACGAGCGTCCGCGCTCGGAATTCGTCGCCCGTTTCATCGGCTCGAGCAACGTCATCAAGGGCCGCGCGCTCGATGAGTGCCATCTCTCATGCGCCGGCTCGCGGCTGCGCTGCAGCGGCGGCAAATTTGCCGTCGGCGGCGAGGGTGCCGCTGCCATTCGCCAACACGTGGTGCGGCTGTGGGCGGAAAAGCCCGAAGCGGCGGAAAACGTGGTGCCGGGAACCGTGGTGCGGCAGGTTTTTCTCGGCGCCAGTCGTGACTATCTCGTGGAGATGCCCGACGGCACCCAATTGCGCGTGGTCGCGTCGGCGGCCGAGAACATCCCCCCGGGCGCGTCGGTGTGGCTCCATCTGCCACCGGAGCGCTGCCGCGTTCTCAGCGGATGAGGTTGCGGGGCAACGACATTGGACGAGGAGACGACGATGAAGCGGCGCACCTTCTCCCGGCGGGACGTGCTCAGAGGCTCGACGGCCATTGCGGCATCGGGCGCGTTCGCGTCGGTTACGTCGGCGGCCCCGCCGGCGAGCGCGGTCACGCCCCAGCTGATCGCGGCGGCGAAGAAGGAGGGCAGGGTCGTCTACTATACGTCGATCGACCTGCCGGTTGCGGAACGCATCGCCAAGGCGTTCGAGGCGACATATCCCGGGATCGACGTGCGCGTGGAGCGCAGCGGCGCCGAGCGCGTGTTCCAGCGCATCGGCCAGGAATATGCGAGCCGCATTCATAGCGTCGACGTCGTCAATTCCTCCGATGCCGCCCATTTCATCGTGTGGAAACGCGAAGGAATGCTCGAACCCTACCTGCCCGAGGACGTCGCCAAATATTATCCGGTCGAGCACAAGGACCCCGACGGCACCTTCGCGAGCTTCCGCGCGTGGGTCTGCGTCATCGGCTATAACACCAACATGGTGAAGGCCGAGGAGGCGCCCAAGAGCTACGCCGACCTGCTCGACCCGAAATGGACCGGCAAGATCGTCAAGGCGCATCCGAGCTACAGCGGCACCATCATGACCGCGACCTATCAGATGGCGCGCGATCTCGGCTGGGACTATTTCGAGAAGCTTTCCAAGCAGAAGGTGATGCAGGTGCAATCGTCGGCCGATCCGCCCAAGAAGCTTGCGCTGGGCGAGCGCGCCGTGATGGCGGACGGCAACGAGTACAACATGTTCATCGAAAAGGAGAAGGGGACCCCGGTCGAGATCGTTTATGCGACCGAAGGCTCGCCGCTCATCGTCGGCCCCAACGCACTGTTCAAGAACGCGCCCAATCCGAACGCCGGCCGGCTGTTCCAGAGCTTCTGCTTCTCGCCGGAAGCGCAGCAACTCTCCATCGATTTCGCGGGTTTGCGCTCGTTGCATCCGCTGACCAAGGAGAAACCGGGACGAAAGCCGTTTGGCGAGATCAAGAAGATGAAGGACGATCCGGCGGCGGTGGAAAAGTCGAGCGAAGAGATCAAGGCGCGTTACAGCAGACTGTTCGGGGTGTAGGGCTCATGCTCGCGGGGCTCGCCCCACGGTCCAGCGATCACCCATGAGGATGGAAGGCACTTCGCGCCGCGCTGCGGCAGCGCCGATACCGCGCAACGACGCGGAAATGACGGCCCCGAGATGGCTCGACCGAAGCAGGAGGAAGCAATGACCGAGCGTCCATTCTCCAGGCGCGACGTGCTTAGGGCGTCGACGGTCGCCGCGGCCGGCCTGTTCGCCTCTCCTTCGCGCAGCGCAGCACCGGAACCGACTGCGATCACGCCGGCGTTGATCGAGGCGGCGAAGAAGGAAGGAAAGGTCCACTACTACACCTCGATCGACCTGCCGCTAGCCGAGAAGATCGCGAGATCTTTCGAGGCCGCGTTTCCCGGCATCGCCGTGCGCGTCGAGCGCAGCGGCGCCGAGCGCGTGTTTCAGCGGATCGGTCAGGAATATGCGAGCCGCATCTACGGCGTCGACGTGGTCAATTCGTCGGACGCCGCTCATTTCATCGTGTGGAAGCGGGACGGTCTGCTGGCTCCCTTCGTGCCCGCGGACGTCGCCAGGCACTATCCCGCGGACCACAAGGATCCCGACGGAATGTTCGCAAGCTTCCGCGTGAGCTTGAGCGCCGTCGCCTACAATACCGACCTCGTCAAGCGCGAGGAGGCGCCGACGAGCTTCGCCGATCTCCTCGATCCGAAATGGACTGGCAAGATCGTCAAGGCGCATCCGAGCTACAGCGGGACCATCTTGACCGCGACCTTCCAGATCGTGCGCGAGCTCGGCTGGGAGTATTTGGAGAAGCTCGCCAAGCAGAAGGTCATGCAGGTGCAGTCGGCAACCGACCCGCCCAAGAAGCTCGCGCTCGGCGAACGCGCGATCATGGCGGACGGCGGCGAATACAACGTGCTTCAGATCAAGGAAAGCGGCGGGCCGGTTGAAATCGTCTATCCGACGGAAGGCATTCCGCTCGTCGTCGGTCCCAACGGACTCTTCCAGAACGCACCCAACCCGAACGCGGCGCGACTGTTCCAATGCTACTGCTTCACGCCCGTATGCCAGCAAATGATCGTCGATTTCGGCGCATTGCGGTCGATGCATCCCCTGGTCAAGGACAAGGCCGGCCGCAAGCCGTTTCGCGACATCAAGACCATGAAGGAGGACGCGGCCGGCGTCGAGAAGACGAGCGAGGAGATCAAGGCGCGCTACAGCAAACTGTTCGGGGTGTGAACCGCCGCGCCTAAGATCGACTGGGAGGAATAATGCGCAGGATTCGATTTTCCCGGCGTGAGCTGCTCACGGCGGTCGCCGCCGGGGCGCTCGCCCCGCATGCGGGCAAGCTGACGCGGCCGGCGCGCGCGCAAGCGCGCGCGACGGCTGCCGAGCCGATCACGCCGGCGCTGGTCGATGCGGCCACGAAGGAAGGCAAGCTCGCCTTCTACACCGCGATGGATCTGCCGGTCGCGGAGAAATTCGCCAAGGCCTTCGAGGCGAAGTTTCCCGGCATCACCGTTCGGGTGGAGCGTTCCGGCGCCGAGCGCGTGTTCCAGCGCATCGGACAGGAGATGGAAAGCGGCATCCACGCGGTCGACGTGGTCAACAGCGCGGACGGTGCGCACTTCATCGTGTGGAAGCGCAACAACTGGCTTGCGCCCTATCTGCCCGAGGAGGTCGCGCGCCACTACCCGGCGCAATACTACGACCCCGACGGGCTGTGGGTGACGACGCGGGTCTGGCTCTCCTCGCTCGGTTACAATACCAACCTGGTGAAGCCGGAAGAAGCGCCGAAGAGCTTCGCCGACCTGCTCGATCCGAAATGGATGGGCAAGATGGTGAAGGGGCATCCCGCCTATAGCGGCACGATCATGACCGCCACGTTCCAGATCGTGCGCGAATTCGGCTGGCAGTATCTCGAAAAATTGGCCAAGCAGAAGGTCATGCAGGTGCAGTCGTCGACCGACCCGCCGAAGAAGCTCGCGCTCGGCGAGCGCGCGGTGATGGCCGACGGCAACGATTACAATCTGATCCAGCTCAAGGAGGCGGGGCAGCCGGTCGAGGTCGTTTATCCGGCCGAAGGCACGCCGCTCGTCACCGGCCCGAGCGCGGTGTTCAAGTCGGCGCCCAATCCGAACGCCGCGCGCCTGTTCCAGAACTGGCTGCATTCGCTCGAGGCGCAGCAGCTCCTGGTCGATTTCGCCCGTCAGCATTCGGTCCACCCCCTCACCAAAGAGAAGCCGGGGGCGCGCCGGCTCGACGAGATCAAGCTGTGGAAGGACGACCCCGCCGGCGTCGAGCGCGCGAGCGAGGAGATCAAGGCGCGCTACGCGCGGATCTTCAGGGTGTAAAGCGTTGAGATATTCAAACTATCGCCGAGCGCATGATCGGTTGTCGTGTATTGTTGCCGAGCCGCAAGGTGCACCTCTCCCCGCTTGCGGGGAGAGCAGAGGCGGCCTTCGGCCGCCGTTTTTGGCGCTAAGAACGCCGATGCGAAGCATCGGCTATGGAGCGAAGCGAGCGGGTGAGGGGGACTGTCTGCAAGCTGAGTATTTGGAGACACCCCCTCACCCCGACCCTCTCCCCGCAAGCGGGGAGAGGGAGCGCACCGCGTTTGGGGCTTCCTGAATGACCATTGCATTACCCGCCCTGGGCGTCCCCCGAAAGCACAAGCTCGATCTCTCGTGGCCGATCCTGGTCCTGTTCGCCGCGCTGTTGTGCGTGCTGATCATCCTGCCGATGTCGTGGCTCATCTATTACAGCCTCGTCGACCGCAGCGGCGCCTTCACGCTCAATAACTTTAAGACGCTGGTCACCGATCCGGTTTTCGTCGATCCGCTGACGACGACGCTGATCCTGGCGACGAGTTCGAGCGTCATCTGCTGCCTTTTTGCCGCGCCCATGGGCTGGCTGGTCGCGCGCACGGATATGCCGCTGCGCCGCGCCGTGCGCGCGTTGGTGACGGCGTCGTTCGTGACGCCGCCCTTCCTCGGCGCCATCGCCTGGGAGCTGCTGGCTGCGCCCAATAGCGGCCTCCTCAACAAGATCTACCGGGCGGTGACCGGCGCGCCGCAGGATGAGCACCTCTTCAATATCTATTCGCTCGCGGGCCTGATCTTCGTCATCTCCTGCTACACCTTTCCCTATGTCTTCGTCCTGCTCGCAAACGCGCTCGACCGCATTCCCGGCGACCTCGAGGACGCGTCCTCGATCCTCGGCGGCCGCACCTGGACGACGGCGCGACGCATAACCATACCGCTGGCGTTGCCGGCGCTGCTTGCCGGCGCGCTCGTCGCGTTCCTGCAGGCGATGACGCTGTTCGGCTCGCCGGCGATCCTGGCGATCCCAGCCGGCTTCCACACCATGACCACCAAAATCTGGAGCCTGTTCAATTATCCCCCCAAGCCCGAGCTTGCGGCGGCGGCTTCGGTGCCGCTCCTCGTCCTCACCGTGGCGTTGCTGCGCGCCGAGCATCTCATTCTCGGCCGCCGCGGCTACTCCGTCGTGGGCGGCAAGCAGGGCGATCCGAGACTGATCAAACTCGGCGCGCCCAAATGGGCGGCGCTCGCGCTCGTCTTCCTCGTTCTCATGTGTCCGGTGTTTTTGCCCTATGGCGCGCTGCTCAATGCCACATTCTCGCGGGTCGCCACCTCGTTCGTGACGTTCGATAATTTCACCCTGCACAACATCCATTTCGTGTTCTTCGAATTGTCGGCAACCCAGCTCGCCGTGAAGAACACCTTCCTGCTCGGCGTCGCCTCGGCCACCATCGGTACGATCCTGGCGCTGGTGATCGCCTACGTCGCGACGCGCCGCGCCATTCGAGGCTATCGCGCGCTCGGCTTTCTCGCGACCGCGCCGGTTGCCATCCCCGGCATCGTGCTGGGCGTCGGCTTGTTCTTGAGCTACGCGCGTCCGCCGCTCGTGCTGTACGGCACGCTGTGGATCCTGCTGCTCGCCTTCGTGACCATCGCGCTGCCCGCCGCCTACCAGCAGCTGCAATCGGCGTTCCGGTCGGTGCACACCGATCTCGAGGACGCCAGCCGTATCCTCGGCTCGACTCGCCTGCGCACGTTGCGCGACATCACGGCACCGCTGTTGCGAACGAGCGTGATCGCGACCTGGTGCTTCATCTTCGTCGGCGTCATCCGCGAATTGTCGGCCGCCATCATGCTGTTCACATCGGAGACCAAGGTGATCTCGGTGCTGATCTTCGACCTCAACGAGTCGGGCGACCTCGGCGCGATCTCGGTGCTCGGCCTGATCATGCTCGCCATCACCTTCGCAGTCGTCATCGCGGTCAATCGCATCCCCGGCTTCGGCGACGCTCGCCTGCGCAACGCCTGATCCATGGACGGTTCTCTTCCAAAAACCTCCGTCGCCGAGATTTTGGCGCACAAGATCGCGGCGCTCGAGCCGCCGCGGCTGCCCGCGCCGGTGCGGCGCAAATGCGAGGATCTGCTGATCGACGTCGTCGGCCTCTGCCTCACCGCGCGCAACGAGGACTACGTCAAGGCGGCGCTGGCGGGCTGGGACGAGGAGGGGCCGTGCAGCGCGATCGGCCATGCGCGCGGCATGAGCGCGGCCGGCGCCGCCTTCGTCAACGGCACCGCCGCGCATGGCGAGGATTTCGACGATACCTTCGAAGGCGGTCCGGTGCATGCCGGCGCCGTCATCGTGCCGGCGGTGCTCGCAGCCTGCGAGCGCTACCACCCCGATGGATCCTCAGCGCTGCTCGGCATCGCGGTCGGCGTCGAGGTGATCTGCCGGCTCAGCCTGGTTGCGCCCAAGGCGGTGCACAAGGCCGGCTTTCATCCCACCGCCGTGTTCGGCGCCATGGCGGCGGCGGCCGCCGTCGGCGCCGCGCTCAAGCTCAATCCGCGCCAGCTTGTCGACGCGCTCGGCATCGTCGGTTCCATGGCCGGCGGCATCATCGAATATCTCGCGGAGGGCGCCTGGACCAAGCGCCTGCATCCGGGCTGGGCGGCGCAATCCGGGCTGCGTGCGGCGCGGCTCGCCCGCGCCGGTTTCCTCGGGCCGCGCACCGTGTTCGAAGGCGTGCACGGCTTGTTCCACGGCTTCGCCCGCACCACCGCCGGCGACTACGATGCGCTGACCGGCGATTTCGGCGCGCGCTGGGTGACGCCGACGCTCGCGTTCAAACCTTATCCCTGCGGGACGATGACGCACCCCTACGTCGACTGCGCGCGGCGCCTCGCTAGCAGGGGCATCAAGGCGGAGGAGATCAAGGAAATCGTCTGCGAGGTCGGTGAAGGCACGGTGCATCGCCTGTGGGAGCCGCTCGCCGCCAAGCAGCACCCGGCCAACGGCTATGCCGGAAAATTTTCCACCCCCTACTGTATCGCGGCCGGCTTCGTGCGCGGCAATGTCGGGCTCGACGCCTTCACCGACGATGCGGTGAAGGAGGCGCGCGTCACCGCGCTCGCCTCGAAAGTGCGCTACCAGATCGACCCGCACAATCCTTATCCCAGCAATTTCACCGGCCACGTCCGCGCGCTGCTTGCCGACGGCCGCGTGGTCGAGGAACGCCAGCCGCATATGCGCGGCGGCGCCCACGAGCCGCTCACGCGCGGCGACATCGAGGAGAAGTTCGTACTCAACGCGCGCCACGGCGGCTGGGATGCGGCGCGGACGCAGTCCGCGCTCGCGCTGATGCGCGCCTTGTTTGATGGGAGGATCGACCTTTCGTTGCTGCGCGGGTGAGCGATAAGCGAATTATCCGCAACAACATTCACTCAAGGACCCAATGCAATGACCAAGGAGCTCTCAGGCCGCGTCGCCATCGTCACCGGCGCCGGGCGCAACATCGGGCGCGCCATCGCGCTCGCGCTTGCGGACGGCGGCGCGGCGGTCGTCGTCAATGCGCGCTCGAACTTGCAGGAAGCCGAGGCCGTCGCCCGCGAGATCGAGCGCGGCGGCGGCGAGGCGCTCGCCGTCACCGCCGATGTCGCCGACGCCGACGCGGTTGGGACCATGGTCGCCGCCGCGGCCTCCCGCTTTGGCCGCATCGACATTCTCGTCAACAACGCCGCGGTGCGCGCGGAGCAGGCGCTCGAGACGATGACGCTTGCGGACTGGCGCGCGGTCACCGGTGTGATCCTCGACGGCGCGTTCAACTGCGTCAAAGCCTGCCTGCCGCACCTCAAACAGAGCGGCGCGGGCGCGATCGTGAACATCGGCGGCCTCTCCGCGCATACCGGCGCCGCGCGGCGCCCGCACGTGGTGACCGCCAAGGCCGGCCTCATCGGGTTTACCCGCGCGCTGGCGCACGAGCTCGCCCCCGACAAGATCCGGGTGAACACGGTGACGCCGGGTCTGATGGCGGCGCCGCGCCCGGCGGGGCAGCCGGTGCCGCAGCATCACGCGCTCGTGCACGCGCTGGTCGGCCGGCGCGGCGAGCCCTCCGACATCGCCGCCGCCGTGCGCTTCCTCTGCGGTCCCGACGCGAGCTTCATCACCGGGCAGAACATCCAGGTGAACGGCGGGACGTTTTTGGGGTGAGTTGCGCCGACGCGGGGGAGGGGTGAATCCAACCTCGAAAGATGCTAATCCCTTCGTCACGAATATCGCGGCAATCACGAGACCAACGAGGAACCCCATGTATACCGATCTCGCGCTCTACATCGACGGCAAGTGGGTGAACGGCGGCGGCCGCAAGGGCGAGGACGTGCTCAATCCGGCGACCGAGAAGCCGCTGGCGCACCTGCCCCATGCCAGCAAGGCCGACCTCGACGAGGCGCTGGAAGCCGCGAAGAAAGGCTTCGCGCTGTGGCGGGCGACCTCGGCCTACGACCGCGCCAAGATCATGCGCAAGGCCGCCGACCTCATGCGCGAGCGCCACGACACGATCTCGAAAGTCCTCGTGCAGGAGCAGGGCAAGGTCTACGCCGAGGCGCGCGCCGAGGTGATCACGTCGGCCGACATCATCGACTGGTACGCGGAGGAGGGCCGCCGCAGCTACGGCCGCATCGTGCCCGGTCGCGTCAAGGGCACGCGTCAGCTGGTGGTGCCGGAGCCGGTCGGCGTCGTCGCCGCCTTCACGCCGTGGAACTTTCCCGTGCTCACGCCCGCGCGCAAGATCGGAGGCGCGCTGGCGGCGGGCTGCTCGCTCATTCTCAAGGCCTCGGAGGAGACGCCGGGCGCCTGCATCGAGATGGTGCGTTGCTTTGCCGACGCGGGGCTGCCCGCGGGCGTGCTCAACCTGGTGTTCGGCGTGCCCGCGGAGGTCTCCGAGCATCTGCTGGCGAAGGACGCGGTGCGAAAAATATCCTTCACCGGCTCGATCCCGGTCGGCAAGCACCTCGCGGCGCTCGCCGCCAAAGGCATGAAGCGCACCACCATGGAGCTCGGCGGCCATTCGCCGGTGGTGGTGTTCGCCGACGCCGATGCGGAAAAGGCGGCCGACACCATCGCCGCGTTCAAGTACCGCAACGCCGGCCAGGTCTGCATCTCGCCCACGCGCTTCTACGTGCAGGAGGACGCCTACAAGAAGTTCCTCGCGCGCTTTTCCGACTATGCCAAGGCCATCAAGCTCGGCGACGGGCTCGAAAAGGGCGTCACCATGGGGCCGATGGCGAACGCGCGCCGCATCGACGCCATGGAGAGCTTCGTGGCGGATGCCAGGTCGCGCGGCGGTAACGTCGTCACCGGCGGCAAGCGCCACAGCAATCAGGGCTTTTTCTACGAGCCCACGATCGTGACCGAGGTCCCCGACGATTCCAAGGTGATGACGCAGGAGCCGTTCGGGCCGATCGCGCCGATCGTCACCTTCAAGACCTTCGACGAGGTGGTGGAGCGCGCAAACTCGCTGCCCTATGGGCTGGCGGCCTATGCGTTCACGAGTTCGAACGCGACCGCGGCCGCGATCGGCGACGCGATCGCGTCCGGGATGGTGGGCGTCAACTCGGTTGCCGTCTCGACGCCGGAGACGCCGTTCGGCGGGGTGAAGGAATCCGGCCACGGCAGCGAAGGCGGCATCGAGGGGCTCGGCGCCTACCTCAACACCAAGTTCATCTCGCAGGCGTAGCCGCTGCAGCCTTCGAACTCTCGCTCGGCCTCATGCGGAGGAACATCGCCGCTCAGGCACCTCCGCTCATTCCCGCGCAAGCGGGAATCCAGTCTTATCGGCCTAGGTCCCCGCTTTCGCGGGGACGAGCGGAACAAAGGTTCTACTTTCGCTGCGCCTGCCGGCACGCCTGCCAAATCTTCTCCGCCGTTGCCGGCATGTCGAGATGCGCGCCGGCGCCGCCGGGAATGGCATCGGCGACCGCGTTCATGAGCGCGGCAATCGCGGCGGTGGTGCCGGCTTCGCCCGCGCCCTTGACGCCAAGCGGATTGGTCTTCGCCGGCACCGCGTGGATGGCATCCTTGAATACGGGCAGGTCGTCGGCGCGCGGCATGGCGTAGTCCATGAACGAGCCGGTGATCAGCTGCCCGCCCGATGCGTCGAATACCGCCTTCTCCATCATGGCTTGGCCGAGGCCTTGCGCGATGGCGCCGTGGGTCTGGCCCTCGACGATCATGGGGTTGAGCGCCTTGCCGCAATCGTCGACCGCGGAATAGCCGACGAGCGCCAGCGCGCCGGTCGCCGGGTCGATCTCCACCTCGGCGATGTGACAGCCGTTGGGAAAGGTGAGCGGCGTCTCCGCGTTGGTCTTGGTGTCGAGGTCTTCGGCAACTTCGCCGCGCTTTTTCATCTCCTTGGCGCGTGCCGCCAGATCGAACAGCGAGATCGCGCGATCGGTTCCAACGACGCTGAAGCGTCCGTCGCGGTATTCGATGTCGGTATCCGCCGCTTCCAGCACGGTTGCGGCGATCGTCTTGCCTTTCGCCAGCATCGCCTCGATGGTCTTGATCAGCGCGTGGCTCACGGTCATGGCGGAACGCGAGCCGACCGAGGCATAGCCCGCGACTTCCATCGCCGAGTCGCCGTGGCGATGCTCGACTTGCTCAGCCTTGATGCCGAGTCGCTGCGCCAGCAGGGGATTGAACACCGTGGCGTGGCCCTGGCCGGTCGATTGCACGTTGAGGCCGAGCACCAACGTGTCGCCGCCGGGAAAGCTCAGCGCGGTCCCTTCGAGCGGAACGCCGCCGGCATGCTCCAGCATGCAGGAAATGCCAAGACCGCGGTATTTGCCGCGTTTGGCCGCCGCGCGCCGGCGCTGCTTGAAACCGTCGTAATCGGCGAGCGCCAGCGCCTTGTCGAGCACGGTCGCGAACTCGCCGCTGTCGATGGTTGTGCCGATGGCCGTCTTGTAGGGCATCGCCGACGGCTTGATGAGGTTGCGCCGGCGCAGCTTCACCGGGTCGATGCCGGTCACGCGCGCGGCCTCGTCGATGACGCGCTCGAGGATGAAATTCGCCTCCGGCCGTCCGGCGCCGCGGTAGGGCGCGGTCGGCGTCGTGTTGGTGAACACGCAGCGCACGCCCATGTCGATGCGCGGGATGTCGTACATGCCGGGCAGGCAGCGCGTGAGGTTGACGGTCTGGATATTGGCGCCAACGGCGCCGATATAGGCGCCCATGTTTCCGAGGTGACGCACGCGCAGGCCTAAGAATTTCCCCCGTTCGTCGAGCGCAAGCTCGACGTCGCTGAAGGCGTCGCGCGCGTGATTGTCGCTGAGGAACGCCTCGGCGCGGTTCGACATCCAGTGTACGGGCCGGCCGATCTTGCGCGCCGCGACCAGGATCGCGAGGTATTCCGGGTAAGGCCCGGTCTTTAGCCCGAACGCGCCGCCAACGTCCTCGGTGACGACCCGCAGGCGCTGGTTGGGCACGCCCAGGATGGGAGCAAGCCCGTCGCGCAGCGCGCGCGCGCTTTGCGAGCAGCAGCGCAGGTAGTAGCTGTCGTTCGCCGGATCGTAGCTCGCGGTCGCGCCGCGCGGCTCCATCGATTGCACCATGATCCTTTGATGGACGACGGCAACGCGCGCCACGTGCGCCGCAGATGCGATGATGCGATCGACCTCGCTCGCATTGGCGTCGGGGTCCGCCGCCAATCCGGGCCAGTCCACCGCGATGTTGCCAGCAGCCTCCGGCCAGACTTGCGGCGCGCCCTCGCGGATGGCCTCACGCAGGTCGATCGCCGGCGTGCGCTCCTGGTAGTCCACGGTGACGAGCTCGGCGGCGTCCTGCGCGGCGGTCAGCGTCTCGGCAACGACCAGGCCGACCGCCTCGCCCACGTGCCGCACGGTCTTGCCAGCGAGCGCGGGGCGCTGCGGAACGATGAGCTTCTGGCCGCCGCGGCCGGCAAGCGGCGGATGCTGGGACACGTTGCCGATCCCCTCCATGTCGGCGGCGGTGAGCACGCAGAGCACGCCAGGCGCGGCCTTGGCCGCGGCCGTGTCGATCGAACGGATATCGGCAAAGGCGTGCGGGGACCGCACGAAATAGGCTTGGGTCTCCCCCGACATCGGCGCATCGGCCGCATAGTGTCCGAGGCCGCGCACCAACGGATCGTCCTCCAAGCGCGGCTGGTGCTGCGCGCGGCGTTCAACGGTCTGTGAATCCATGTCGGGTTCC
>Ga0306925_10000397_pt1 | contig 30959 bp, 29 predicted proteins | sample flu12Cox44000176_FD_203755 | JGI IMG/M metagenome (GOLD analysis project Ga0306925, IMG submission 203755) | Lab enrichment of tropical soil microbial communities from Luquillo Experimental Forest, Puerto Rico - flux8day.12C.oxic.44.000.176 (v2)... | ecosystem: Environmental > Terrestrial >... | reverse complement strand
GGGATAAATCGGCGCACAGGGCGGCGGCGTTTTCCGATTCCGCGCGTGGCATGGGCGTTTTCCGGCCGCCGCCTTGACTTGGCTAGGGCGCCTATTTAACTCCGCAACGCGCCCGCGGGGGCGTAGCTCAGTTGGTTTAGAGCGTCGGCCTGTCACGCCGAAGGTCGCGGGTTCGAGCCCCGTCGCTCCCGCCAACCGATTGTTCGCCGCTACAAGAGCTAAGACCGGACGCGCCGCGCCACCCAACCAGCATCGGCGCCTTAGCTGACGGCCTCCCGCCGCGATGTCCGCCTGCCCATCAAAACGAAAGCCCATTTGCCGTTAGCCTCGCAACGGGCGTCGGCATAGCCGTGGCGCAGCAAGTCGTCGAAGCGTTTTCGGATTTGCGTCCACGTGAGATGTTTGGAGCGGCTGGCAAAGCTTGCCAGCAACCCCTCGCGACTGGCCGCTTGAATCACAACAGTGCCGCTCGATGCTGAAGTCATGGCGAATCAACTCCGTGGTATGCAAGCTGACTAGCACCTGGGGCGGCTCACCCAGTGTGAACCAATTCACACTCCTTAAACGAGCGGCCCAACCTTGCGTCGCGTAAGGGTTGTCTTGCCAGCGGCAGCGTGATGAGCGTCAGGCGCTCATGTCGAGGGTCGCGCTGGCGAGCCGGTCGCTCCCGCCAGCACGACTCCTCATTGCAGCGCCATCAACCGTGCCAAGCGGCCGCTATCATCGAGCTTCTCCAAGTACAGGACGGCGTCGATCAGCGCGCTCTGCTGCGCCTCGCTCATCGCCTGGCGCGTCAGCTTGAAAAATTTCTCGACGATCTCGCCTTGCGATGCGAACGAGCGCTCGCTGCCGCGCGGCGCTTCCCGCGTCTCCGTTTCAACTGAGCCGTCGCGAAAATGCACCTCGACGCGCACCTTGTGCCGGAACGCGGCGCCGAGCGCGGTGATAGCGGGATCGTGCACGACAGCGACTTTGCGCGAAAGCGTGATGCGCGCATCATCGTGCACCGCCTTCGGCGTGAACTGATCGACGAACACGTCGCCTTCCCGGACCAAGGTGGCAACGCAGAACGGCAGGTTGAGCTGCGCCGCGGTCAGGCCCTGCGGCTGGTACGGCCAGCCGACGTGATCGACCGTGACCTGGGAGGCGTGCACCACGATTTTTTCGAGCTCGTCGAGCGTGAACGGCCGGCGGCTGCGAATCTCTCGGATGGCGTCCAGCGTGGTGTGATTGCTGGCCACGCAGGAATAGAATTTCAACGCGATGCCCATGGTCTCGAACCGCTCGCCCAAGCCGGCGCTCAGCGCATTGAGACTGAAGCGGTCCTGCGAGCGCGAGAAGGTCGCGCAGAAGCCGCCGTAGGGCGCCTCGAACACGTCGACGATGCCGGTGAAGCCCGCGTGCGCGAGCAGCGCGCCATAAAGCCCACTCTGGGCGGCGCGCCCGGCATGCATGCGCTTGACCATCGCGCCGTACTGCGCCGCCATAAGGCCTGAAGCCTGCGTGCCGGCGATGCCGAGCGCGTGAACAGTCTGCTCTGCCGACAATCGCAAACCGCGCGCGCCGCTCGCCGCGGCGGAAAACACGCCGACCGTGGCGCCGGAATGCCAGCCCTGGCCGAGATGTTCCGGCCCCATGCACTTGCCGACGCGCGGCCCGATCTCGTAGCCGGCGACAGCGGCGGTGACAAATTCGCGGCCGCTCAGGGGCCCGCGTCCCTCCGCCACGGCGATCAGCACCGGCAACGTGACGGCGCCCACGTGCAGCACGCCTTCGCGGTGCACGTCGTCGAGCTCGAAGCCCTGCACCTGCGTCCCGTTGATCAAGGCGGCGTGCGGAGCACAAAGGCGCAGCGGCGTGCCCCAGATGACGTTGGTGCGTGTCTGATCGACTGCGGCGAGTGCCGACTGCAGGATCCGGCTCCATTCCAGCTGGGCGCCGTAAATGGCGCAACCCAGCGCGTCGAGGATGAGAAGCTTGATGCGCTCGCGCACCTCGGTCGGAGTTCGGTCGTAGGTGAGTGCGGAAACGAACTCCGCGATCCTGCGGGTGTGCCCGCCGTCCTCGGCGGAATGTTCGGTCATGACAAGCTCATCCTGCGCGCTCGGTGCATGCAGCGCTGCAGCCCGGATAGGCCCGCGTGCGTGCAAAGTGGATCATTCCGGCTGCGCAAGCTAGGATGAAATTGGCCGCTCGGTAATTTCGACGACACGCTCGCCCAGACCACACCGCGCGTCCGGATCGGCGCAGGGAGAGTCCCATGTCCGCGAAGATCAATCATGTCGCCATCGTGAGCGATCACTACGCGCAGCCCGCTCAGTTTTACGAGGCGGTGTTCGGCATGAAGACCTCGCCCAAAGCGCGCGCGGGACGCGCGGTGACCGTGGGCGACGGCTATGTCGGGCTCAACATCAATCCGCGCCGCGCCGGACGCTCCGCCGGGCTCGATCACTTTGGCATCGAGGTCAACGACGTTGAGCCGGTGCTCGAGCGCATGCGCAGGCAGTACCCGACAGTCAAATGGCTGCAGCGCCCGTCGAACCGCCCGTTTGCCGGAATCACCACCCACGATCCCGACGGCAATGTATTCGACCTGTCGCAGAAGGACATGAAGAACCGTACGTCGGTTTATGTCGAGAACGACGGCAAGGCCAACCCGCGCCACATCAGCCACGTGGCGCTGCGCACGCTGCGGCCCAAGGAAATGGCGGATTTTTATCAGGACGTGTTCGAGCTCGCTTCCGCCAACAGAGGACCCGATGACCGCAATCATTACGTCACCGACGGACACGTCACGCTCGTCATCATGCCCTGGGACATCACCGATTACGCGGGGACCGGTATCATCACGCCGGGCATGGATCACATCGGCTTCAAGGTCGAAAGCATGCCGGCGTTTCTCGAGGACGTGGAGCGGATCGCTGCCGACAATCCGCGGCTTGCGCCGGCGCCGGTTGGTGGCGGCGCGGAGGGAAAGGCGCTCGCGAATCTGTTTCACCGCTCCTGCCCGCTCGGCCAGTATCAAATGGCGGACTGCGACGGCACCTTGCTCGATGTGGCAGCTGACTAGTGTGGCGCGGCGCGTGAACCCGGTGCGTCCGCTCGTCCCCGCGAAAGCGGGGACCCAGTCGCAAGTTGCTCTGCATTCCCGCTTTCGTGGGAATGAGCGGACGAGGGCTGCGTGCGCAGTTGCGTTTGGAGCGGTCGCTTTCCTTCTCGCTGGAGCTGTGGCTGCCGCCGAGGAGAATTTCTACGCAGGTCGGCAAATCGCCTGGATCCTGAGCGCCGACGCGGGCGGCGGCTATGCCAGCTATGCGCGCGCGTTCGCGCCGTTCTTCGCCAAGCACATTCCCGGCAATCCCGGCATCGTGATCCAACACATGCCGGGTGCCGGCGGCATTCGTGCCATGAACTATCTCAACTCAGTGGCGCCGAAGGATGGCACCATGCTCGGCCTGGTGCATTCGAGCGTGCCGTTTGCGCCGCTGTTCGGGCTCAAAGGGGCAAAATTCGATCCGCGGCAGATGCACTGGATCGGCAGCATCGACGCCAACACCGCGATCTGCATCGCCTGGCACAGCTCGCGGATCAAGACTTGGCAGGACGCGCTCGAGCGCGAGTTCACCGTCGGCGGCTCCGGCGCGGGATCGCAGATGGAAACGATGCCGGCGATGCTCAACAAGCTGTTCGGCGCGAAGATGAAGGTCATCTCCGGCTACAAGGGCGGCAACGAAATCTATCTGGCGATGGAGCGCGGCGAGGTCGACGGCCGCTGCGGCGGCCTCGTTTCCTCGATCAATTCGACGCGTCCCGGCTGGTTCGTGCAGAAGAAGATCAATGTGCCCATCGTGGTCGCCCTCGCGCGCAGCCCGCTCTTTCCCGACGTTCCCGCGGTCGCCGAATTCGCCAGGGACGATGCCAGCCGACAAATCCTGCAGCTGTTCGTGGCGCCGCAGGCGATGGACCGCCCGATCCTGGTGCCGCCCGGTGTGCCGCCCGCGCGCATCGCGCTGCTGCGCGCGGCCTTTCATGCTGCCATGAATGATCCCGGTTTCGTTGCCGAGGCGAAGAAGCAGCACCTTGCGGTCGCGGAGGTTGACGGCGAGCACGTCGGGCAAATGATCGCCGCCGCCTATGCGCTGCCGCGCGCCACCGTCGATGCCGCGGCCGAGACCATGAACTTCAGCAACGCGCGCTCGAGAGAGTAGCCTATCTTGAAGCCGTGCATCCGCAGGTTTAGGCTTGCGCAAAAGGAGTTTTGCGTTGCGCAGCGCACATTGAGGAGACGCCGATGCAATCGCGACATGTTTTGCTTGCTTTGAGCGCCGGCCTGATCGCGGCCGGAACGATTCTCGCGGCGCAGGCGCAGGCGCCGGTCGCGCTCACCGGCCAGGTCAGCTCGACCGCGGAAGGCGCCATGGAAGGGGTGATCGTCAGCGCCAGGCGCGACGGCTCGACCATCACGATTTCGGTGGTCAGCGACGACAAGGGAAAGTTCAGCTTTCCCGCCGCCAAGCTCGCGCCCGGCCGCTATTCGCTTTCCGTGCGCGCCGCCGGCTACGACCTCGACGGTCCGAGCAGCGCCGACGTCGTCGCCGATAGAGCCGCGACCGCCGACATCAAGCTGCGCCCGACCAGGAATCTGCCGAGGCAGCTGACCAACGCGGAGTGGCTCGCGAGTTTCCCCGGGACCGACACGCAGAAGAAAGCGCTGCTCAACTGCATCGGCTGTCACGACCTCGACCGCATCGTGAGCTCCACCCACGACGCCGACGAGTTCGTACAGGTGTTCGATCGAATGACCGGCTACTATCCCGGCAGCACCCCGCAGCATCCGCAACGGCTCATCGGCGAGGCGCGCCGCAATCTCGGCCAGGCCGCCGGGGTGCGGGCGATGGCGGAATATCTCGCCTCGGTCAATCTGAGCAACGACGAAACCTGGACCTATCCGCTCAAGCCGTTTGCACGGCCGCGCGGGCGCGCGACCCGCGTCGTCATCACCGAATACGATCTGCCACGCAAAAAGATCCAGCCGCACGACGCGATCGTCGACGTCGAAGGCATGATCTGGTTCACCCATTTCGGGGAGCAGTTCTTGGGCAAGCTCGATCCCAAGAGCGGCGCGGTTTCCGAATATCCGCTGCCGGTGATCAAGGATGGCTACCCGGTCGGCACGCTCGACCTGGAGACCGACAAGGCGGGCAATCTCTGGATCGCCATGATGTATCAGGGCGGCGTCGCGAAGTTCGACAAGAAGACCGAGAAATTCCAGGTTTGGAAGGTGCCGCAGGAGTGGCAAACCGATGCCACCCAGCAGGCATTCCTGACGCCGACCTCTTCCGACGTCGACGGCAAGGTGTGGGTGAAGAACTCGGATCGCGCCCAGATCCTGCGGCTTGATCCGGCCACCGGCCAATGGGAGAACCTCGGCTCGTTCAAGGATCCGAACACCAATCGGACGATTACTTCTTACGGTGTTCCGGCCGATCATCAGAACAATCTCTATCTGCTCGACTTCTCCTCCTCCAACATCGGCAAGCTCGACGCCAAGACCGGCAAGCTGACGGTGTATCGTTCGCCAATCCCGAACTCGCGACCGCGCCGCGGGCGCGTCGACGGGCAGGATCGGCTCTGGTTTGCCGAATACGGTGGCAACGCGATCGGCATGCTCGATCCGAAAACTGAAAAGGTCCAGAACTGGGTGCTGCCGACGCCGTGGGCGCAGCCTTATGACGTGGTCGCCGACAAGAACGGCGAGGTCTGGACCGGCTCGATGCTGAGCGACCGGGTGTCGCGGCTCGATCCGCGAAGCGGCGAGTTTGTCGAATATCTGTTGCCGCGAACCACCAATATCCGCCGCGTATTCGTGGACAACTCGACCACCCCCGTGACCTTCTGGACCGGCAGCAATCATGGCGCCTCGATCGTCAAGGTCGAGCCGCTCGATTGACGCGGGCAGCAAGCCCGAAGGATTTGCCGTGAGTGTCGTCCCCGCGAAAGCGGGGACCCAGTAACCGGGGCTGCGCAAATATGCACGATCGCAAAACAACGAAACGCGGTGGTTACTGGATTCCGGGTCTCGCTCGCTGCGCTCGCTCGGCCGGAATGACAGCGAGCCGAGCGATGGAAACGGCCCGCCGCGGCTCATGACGTCGGAAACTAGCCCGTCGCCGCCAAGCACACGCGCCGGCAAGACCGTCCAGGAATACATCGACGAGACGCCGGTCTGGGCGGACGCGACGCCGGTTCACTATTCCCCGATCACCCGTATGCAATGGCTGATCTGGTGGCTCGCCGCCGCCGGCAAGTTTTTCGAGGGCGTGGTCGTGTTCATGACCGGGGTCGCGCTGCCGCTGATGAGCAAAGAATTCGATCTGGGGGCGATGGAGAAGGGCGTCATCGCCGCCGCCTCCCTGTTCGGCATTCTCATCGGCGCCACCGCGCTGGGCGACCTGGCGGATCGGTATGGCCGCAAGCAGATGTTCATCGTCGAGATGGCGCTCTTCATCTGCTTCATTGTGCTGTTGACGGTAAGTCCTTCCTACCCGCTCATTGTGATTGCCCTCGTGGGCACCGGCATTGCGCTCGGTTGTGACTATCCGACCGCGCACCTGATCATTTCTGAAAGCATGCCGAGCCGCATCCGCGGGCGCATGGTGCTCGGCGCGTTCGGCTTTCAGGCGATCGGCGGCCTTGCCGGCACCGCAATCGGTTTCATGATTCTGTTCGAGAATCCCGATATCACGGCGTGGCGCTGGATGTATGCGAGCACGATCCTGCTCGCCGTGCCGGTGATCATCGGCCGCTTCTTTGTCGAGCAGAGTCCGTGCTGGCTGGTTTTCCGCGGCCGCATCGCGGAAGCCGAAGCGGAAACCAGGCGGCTGCTGCTGCGCAATCCGCTGTACCCGAAGGAGATCACGCTCTATCGCCCGCACGATCACGACAAAGCGCATCTGCGGGAGAAAGCGGCATGGTCGGCGCTGTTTACGGACAAAAATCGCGACCGCACCGTCCTGGCGTCGGTGCCCTGGTTTTTGCAGGACCTGAGCACCTATGGGATAGGAATTTTCACGCCCACCGTCCTGGCGACGATTATCGGCGTCGGTATCGCGCATCCGCGCAACACCGCCGAGCTCATTCAGGGCGACATTCTGGCAACCCGCGGGGCGGCATTCATCGATCTGCTGCTGATCGTGGGCATTGCCTTTGCCGTGGTGCTGGCCGACAGGGTGGGCCGCATCCGCCTGCAAGTCATGGGCTTTATCGGTTGCGCCGTCGGCCTGCTGCTCGCCGCGCTGTCGCTGCGCCTGGGCGGAACGCTTTCCATGGTGCTGCTGTTTGCCGGCTTCATGCTGTTCAGCTTCATGACCAATATCGGGCCCAATGCGATGACCTATCTGATCGCGGGCGAGGTATTTCCGATTTCCATGCGCGGTCGGGGCGCCGGCTTTGCTGCATCGTTTGCCAAGATCGGCGCGGTGCTCACCGCGTTCCTGTTCCCGATTCTGCTCAAGGACATCGGCACGCAACTGCTGCTGTTGATCCTGGTCGGAACGAGCCTGCTCGGCGCTCTAGTTACGCGCCGCTACGCCATCGAAACCAAGGGGATCAGCCTGGAGAAGATTGAGGCGGGTACTATTTCGTAGCCCGGATGGAGCGAAGCGAAATCCGGGGTTGCTTTTCCCGGATTTCGCGGTTCATCCAGGCTACGCGGCTTGGACATATCAAACAGCTTGCGCTACCTGCGTGGCGCTTTGCGTCGACAAGCCGAGAATTTGTCGCGCCTCGGGGGGCGTCGCGACGTTATCGCCGAGGATCTCGACGATCTTGGCGGCTTTCTCGACCAGCGCCGCGTTGCTGGGCGCGAGCTTGCCCTTTTCCAGATAGATGTTGTCCTCGAGGCCGACCCGCGGATGCCCGCCGAGCAACACCGCCTGCGCCACCATGGGGAACTGGTGCAGCGAGATGCCGAATGCGAACCACGGCGACTGCGCCGGTAGCAGGCTCTTCATGTAGCTCATTGCTTCCGGCGTCGCGGGTTGCGCCCAGGCGATCCCGAGGCAGATCTGGAACATGCCGGGCGGTTTGATATGGCCGCTCTCGAGCAGGCGCTTGGCCAATAGGAGGTGACCGGTCTCGAACACCTCCAGCTCGGGCAGCACCCCGGCATCGCGGATCGCGGTCGCCATCGCTTCGAGGTGCTTCGGCGTGTTGATGAAAACGTGCGGCCCCATGTTCATGCTGCCCATGTCGAGGCTGCAAATATCGGGCTTGAGCTCGACCACGTGCCGCACCCGTTCCGCTGGCGTCTTCATCGTGGTCCCAGCCCCGGGCTTTAGCGGATCATCCTCGCCCGGCACGAAGCGCGCGCCCGGACCTGTCGTAAGATTGATGAGCACGTCGCTGCCACTGTCGCGGATGCGCTCGACTACCTCCCGATAGAGCGCGCCGTCCATGCTGGGGCGGGTGGTCTTCGGGTCGCGCACGTGGATGTGAACGATGGCCGCGCCGGCCTTGGCGGCGTCCAGCGCGGATTGGGCGATCTGCGCGGGTGTCACCGGCACCGCGGGGTTGCGTCCCGGCGTGTCCGCCGATCCGGTAACCGCGCAGGAGATCATGACCTTGCGTTGCATCGTGTTTTCCCCATGCTCATCATCGAGCCGCGGCGCTCACAGCCACGTTACAAGTTCCCCCCGCGCTGGCCCAGTCCAAAACGCTGGCACCTTAGAACGCGCCGGGCATATCCATGTCACCGCGGCGCGCCTTGCCACCCTTTGTGCGCTGCGCTAAGGCATTCCCGCCCTTCGACAATCCGATCGAGGACGAGCCAATCCGTACGTGCCTGCGGAATTTGCCGGCGTGATTTCCGCGAGCGACCGGCGAAACCTCGGAGCCAGCCGATGAACGAGCTCCTCCTGAGCTACCTTCCCCTCGTGATCTTCATGGGGGTTGCGCTGGTTATCGCGGTCGCGCTGCTGCTTGTGCCTTTTCTTCTCGCCTACAAGCAGCCTGATCCGGAGAAGCTCTCCGCCTACGAATGCGGGTTCAACGCCTTCGACGACGCCCGCATGCCGTTCGATGTGCGCTTCTATCTCGTGGCGATCCTCTTCATCATCTTCGATCTTGAGGTGAGCTTTCTGTTTCCGTGGGCGGTCGCGTTTGGCGACCTTGGGGCCTACGGCTACTGGTCGATGATGGTGTTTCTTGGCGTTCTCACCGTCGGCTTCATATATGAGTGGCGCAAAGGAGCGCTCGAATGGAACTAGCGCCGGCGGCCACCGCTCCGCCCGCGAGCGGCATTCTCGATCCGCACACCGGCAAGCCGGTCGGTGCGGACGATCGCTTTTTCGTGGGTCTCAACGCGGAACTGGCGGACAAGGGTTTTCTCGTCACCACCGCCAACGACCTCATCATCTGGGCGCGCACCGGCTCGCTCATGTGGATGACGTTCGGACTGGCCTGCTGCGCGATTGAGATGATGCAGATGTCGATGCCGCGTTACGATGCCGAGCGCTTCGGGTTCGCGCCGCGCGCTTCGCCACGCCAGTCCGACGTGATGATCGTCGCGGGCACGCTCACCAACAAGATGGCGCCGGCGCTGCGCAAGGTCTACGACCAGATGCCGGAGCCGCGCTACGTCATTTCCATGGGGTCGTGCGCCAACGGCGGCGGCTACTACCACTATTCCTATTCGGTCGTGCGCGGCTGCGATCGCATCGTGCCGGTCGATATTTACGTTCCCGGCTGCCCGCCCACCGCCGAGGCGCTGCTCTATGGCGTTCTGCTGCTGCAGAACAAGATCCGCCGCGTCGGCACGATCGAGCGCTGATGGACTTTCCGCGATGGACGAAACGCTCGAGAAACTCGGCGAACTCATCGCCGGTGCCCTGCCGGGCTCGATTGCGGGATATCAGGTTGGCCACGGCGAGCTGACCGTAACGGCAGCTGCCGGCGACATCGTCGCGGTTGCGACCTTTTTGCGCGACGACGAGCGTTGCCAGTTCTGGTGCCTGATCGACATCACCGCAATCGACTGGCCGGAGCGCGAGCGCCGCTTCGACGTTGTCTACCATTTGCTCTCCCCGAAACAGAACGTGCGCGTGCGCGTGAAGGTCGAGGTCGACGAGGGAGCGGCGGTACCGTCGATCGTCGGGGTGTTTCCCGGCGCCAATTGGTTCGAGCGGGAAGCGTATGATCTCTACGGTATCCCGTTTGCCGGGCATCCTGATCTGCGGCGGCTGTTGACCGATTACGGCTTCGAAGGCCATCCGCTGCGCAAAGACTTTCCGCTCACCGGCTTCGTCGAAGTCCGCTACGACGACGAGCAGAAGCGCGTGATTTACGAACCGGTGCGGCTGACCCAGGAATTCCGCAAATTCGAGTTCCTCTCGCCCTGGGAGGGACCGGGCTACGTGCTGCCCGGCGACGAAAAAGCGGGACAAAAAACCGATGGCAGCTGAACCCGCGGTGCGGAATTTCACCGTGAATTTCGGGCCGCAGCATCCGGCGGCGCACGGCGTGTTGCGCCTGGTGCTCGAGCTTGACGGCGAGGTGGTCGAGCGGGTCGATCCGCATATCGGCCTCCTGCATCGCGGCACGGAGAAGCTGATCGAGGCCAAGACCTATTTGCAGGCTATCCCGTATTTTGATCGGCTCGATTACGTGGCGCCGATGAACCAGGAGCATGCCTTCTGTCTGGCGGCGGAAAAATTGCTGCAGCTGGCGATCCCCAAGCGCGCGCAAGTCATTCGCGTGCTCTATTGCGAAATTGGCCGTCTGCTGTCGCACTTGCTCAATGTCACCACGCAGGCGATGGACATCGGCGCGTTGACCCCGCCGCTCTGGGGTTTTGAAGAACGCGAAAAGCTGATGACGTATTACGAGCGGGCGTCCGGTAGCCGCCTGCATGCCGCCTATTTTCGCGTCGGCGGCGTGCACCGGGATCTTCCGCCGAAGCTGATCGACGACATCTGGGCCTTTTGCGATCCGTTCCTTCAGGTCTGCGACGATCTCGAAGACCTGCTGACAGAAAATCGCATCTTCAAGCAGCGCAATGTCGACATCGGCACGGTCAGGCTCGCCGACGCCTGGGCCCGGGGATTTTCCGGAGTGATGGTGCGCGGCTCGGGCGCAGTCTGGGATCTGCGCAAAGCACAACCTTACGAATGCTATTCGGAGCTCGAGTTCGACATTCCGGTCGGCAAGAACGGCGACAATTACGACCGCTACTGCGTGCGCATGGAAGAGATGCGGCAATCGACCAGGATCATGAAGCAGTGCCTGGAGAAGCTGCGCTCGCCGGAAGGGCAGGGCCCGGTCACGGTCGAGGACAACAAGATCGTTCCACCCAAGCGCGCCGAGATGAAACGCTCGATGGAGGCGCTCATCCATCATTTCAAGCTCTACACCGAGGGCTTCCACGTGCCGGCGGGGCAGGTCTATGCGGCGGTCGAGGCGCCGAAGGGCGAATTCGGCGTCTACCTCGTCGCCGACGGCAGCAATAAACCGTACAAATGCAAGATTCGCGCGCCCGGCTTCGCGCATCTGCAGGCGATGGATTTCCTCTCGCGCGGTTACATGCTCGCCGACGTCACGGCGATCCTCGGCTCGCTCGACATCGTATTCGGAGAGGTTGATCGCTGATGGCTGTACGTCGCCTCGCCGACCCCGCGATCCAGCCGAAAAGCTTCGCGTTCAGCGCGGAAAACCTCGCCTGGGCGAAGCAGCAGATCGCGAAATACCCCGAAGGGCGCCAAGTCTCGGCAATCCTTCCACTGCTGTGGCGCGCCCAGGAACAGGCAGGAGGCTGGCTGCCGGAGAAGGCGATTGAGCATGTCGCCGAACTCCTCGACCTCGCGCGCATCCGCGCGCTCGAGGTCGCCACCTTCTACACAATGTTCAATCTCGAGCCGGTCGGGCGCTTTCACGTCCAGCTCTGCGGCACCACGCCGTGCGTGCTGCGCGGCGCCGACGAACTGATCAAGCTGTGCCGCGCCAGGATCGGCGAGCCGCAACACATCACCGCGGATGGCACGTTCTCCTGGATCGAGGTCGAGTGCCTGGGCGCCTGCGTGAACGCCCCGATGGCACAGATCAATTACGATTATTATGAAGACCTTAGTCCCGATATCTTCATCCGGATTCTCGACGATCTCGCGGCCGGCAAACCGGTCAAACCAGGACCGCAAGTGGAGCGCCAGTCCTCTGCGCCGCAGGGCGGGGCGACCACATTGACCGATCCTGATCTCTATGCGGGTGGCAACGGCCGCGCTAAGCGCGAGCCGGCGTTGAGCGATACCAACGCCAAAAAGCCGGGCGAGGCAGCAAACATCCACGGGGCGGGCGTACCAAAGCCACCGACCCGAGATTCAAGCAGGAAGTCCTGATGCTCGCCGACAAAGACCGGATTTTCACCAATCTCTATGGCGCCCACGACTGGGGCCTGCGCGGCGCGGGCGCGCGCGGCGGATGGAACGGTACCAAGGAGCTCCTCGCCAAGGGCGCCGACTGGATCATCAGCGAGGTGAAGAACTCCGGCTTGCGCGGGCGCGGCGGCGCCGGATTTCCGACTGGGCTCAAGTGGTCGTTCATGCCGAAGAAGTCCGATGGCCGGCCCCATTATCTCGTGGTCAACGCCGATGAATCGGAGCCCGGCACCTGCAAGGACCGCGACATCATGCGGCACGACCCGCACCTCCTCATCGAGGGCAGCCTGCTCGCCGGCTTCGCCATGAACGCCAATACCGGCTATATCTACATTCGCGGCGAGTTCGTGCGCGAACGCGAGCGCCTACAGGCCGCGATCGACGAGGCCTACGAGGCTCGTCTGATCGGCAAGGATAACATCCACGGCTTTCCGTTCGATCTCATCCTTCACCACGGCGCCGGCGCCTATATCTGCGGCGAGGAAACGGCGCTGCTCGAGAGCCTCGAGGGCAAGAAGGGCGAGCCGCGGCTAAAACCGCCGTTTCCCGCCAATGTCGGCCTCTACGGCTGCCCGACCACGGTGAACAACGTCGAGTCGATCGCCGTGGTGCCCGACATCCTGCGCCGCGGCGCCCACTGGTTCGCCAGCATCGGCCGTCCCAACAACACCGGCACTAAAGTGTTCTGCCTCTCCGGTCACGTCGCCAAACCGTGCAACGTCGAGGAGGCGATGGGAATTCCGCTGCGTGAACTCCTCGAGCGTCACGCCGGCGGAGTGCGCGGCGGTTGGGACAATTTGCTCGCGGTCATTCCCGGCGGCTCCTCGATGCCGCTCATTCCGGCGCATCAGTGCGATAGCCTGCGCATGGATTTCGACGGTTTGCGCGAGCTCAAATCAGCGCTTGGCACCGCGGCCGTGATCGTGATGGACAAATCGACCGACATCGTGCGCGCCATGGCGCGCATCTCCTATTTTTACAAGCACGAGAGCTGCGGCCAGTGCACCCCGTGCCGCGAGGGCATGGGCTGGATGTGGCGGGTGCTCATGCGCATGGCGGAAGGCCGCGCGCAGAAGCGCGAGATCGACATGCTGATGGAAGTGACGACCCAGATCGAGGGTCACACGATTTGCGCGTTCGGCGACGGCGCCGCCTGGCCGGTGCAGGGACTCATTCGCCATTTCCGCCACGAGATCGAGCGGCGCATCGATGAATACACGGCGAACCCGCATCCCGAGCCGGCGCAGATGGCAGCGGGTTAAAGCAATGGCGGCGCAATCGACGCAGCATCTCGCGCAGCTCAACATTGGACGGCTGCGCTGTGAAATCGGCGACCCGCGCATGGCGGAGTTTGTCGACAATCTTGCGCGGGTGAACGCCATTGCCGACCGAGCCGAAGGTTTCGTCTGGCGGTTGCAGGATGCGAGCGGCAATGCGACCGCCTATAGGCCGTATGGCGATGATCCGCGCATGGCCATCAACATGTCGGTGTGGGAGGACGTCGCCGCGCTGGAACGCTACGTCTGGCAGACCGTCCACAAGCGCGTCTATGGGCGCCGTCACGAATGGTTCGAGAAACCCGATGGAGCTTATTTCGTGATGTGGTGGGTGCCGGCCGGACACATTCCCACGATCGAGGAAGCCGTCGAACGCCTCGAACACCTCCGACGCCATGGGCCGAGCGATTACGCGTTCGGTTGGGAAAGCCTGCCTGCGGCGCAATTGTGGAAGACGGCGCGGTGCGCGTGAGGGACGAATGAGGCGATGGAATCGGTTTTGGCGCGGTATCACCGTGTTGGTCCGGTTGGACATCGCGGCGTGCATCATCCTTGCCGCTGGATTGTTGCTATGGCTGACGTGGCACTGACATGACCAAGCTCATCGTCGACGGCAAACAGATCGACGTCCCGCCCGAGTACACGCTGCTGCAGGCGTGCGAGGCGGCGGGCGCGGAGATTCCGCGCTTCTGCTACCACGAGCGCCTCTCGATCGCCGGCAACTGCCGCATGTGCCTGGTCGAGCTCAAAGGCTCGCCCAAGCCGGTCGCGTCCTGCGCGTGGGGCGTGCGTGATTGCCGGCCCGGACCGAACGGCGAGCCACCCGAGGTCCACACCAAGACGCCGATGGTGCGCAAGGCGCGCGAAGGTGTGATGGAGTTCCTGCTGATCAACCATCCGCTCGACTGCCCGATCTGCGACCAGGGCGGGGAATGCGACCTGCAGGACCAGGCCATGGCCTATGGCGTCGATTCCAGCCGCTTCAAGGAGAATAAGCGCGCGGTCGAGGACAAATATGTGGGCGTCCTCGTCAAGACGATCATGAATCGGTGCATCCATTGCACGCGTTGTGTTCGCTTCATGACGGAAGTTGCCGGCGTGCCCGAGCTCGGCGGCATCGGTCGCGGTGAGGACATGGAAATCACCACCTACCTCGAACGCGCGATGACCTCCGAGCTGCAGGGCAACGTGGTCGATCTGTGTCCGGTGGGCGCGCTCACCTCCAAGCCCTACGCGTTCGCCGCCAGGCCGTGGGAGCTGAACAAGACCGAGTCGATCGACGTCATGGATGCGGTCGGCTCGGCAATCCGCATCGATACCCGCGGGCGCGAGGTGATGCGCATCCTTCCCCGCATCAACGACGACGTGAACGAGGAATGGATCTCCGACAAGACCCGGCACGTGGTCGACGGATTGCGCACGCAGCGGCTCGATCAGCCGTATATCCGGGAGCGGGGAGGCCTCATGGCCGTGTCCTGGCAGGATGCATTCGACGCGATCGCGGCGAAGGTCAACGCGAGCAAGCCAGAGCGTATCGGCGCAATCATCGGCGACCTTGCCGCGGTCGAGGAGATCTTCGCACTCAAGGATTTGCTGGCCCGCCTCGGCAGCAAAAATCTCGACTGCCGCCAGGACGGCGCGGCCCTCGATCCGCGCTGGGGCCGGGCGAGCTATCTGTTCAACGCCACCATCGCCGGCGTCGAGAAAGCTGACGCTTTGCTGATCGTGGGCTCGAACCCGCGGCGCGAGGCGGCCGTGCTCAACGGGCGCATCCGCAAACGCTGGACCAAGGGCGCATTCCCCATCGGCTTGATCGGCGAACGAGCCGATTTGACTTATCCCTACGATTATCTCGGTGCTGGCGCGCAGACGCTGGCGGACGTGGCGGCGGGCCGGCACGCATTCGCCGCGACGCTCAACAAGGCCGAGCGCCCGCTGGTGCTGGTCGGCATGGGAGCGCTGGCGCAGCGCGATGGTTCGGCGATTGCCTCGTTGGCTGCGCGGCTGGTGAAGGGCAGGGGAGCGGAGGGTTGGAACGGCTATTGCGTCCTCCACACCGCGGCCTCCCGAGTAGGAGCGCTTGACCTCGGCTGTGTGCCCGGTGACGGCGGCCGTGACGCCCAGACCATGGTGGCATCCGGCACGCTCGATCTATTGTTCCTGCTCGGCGCTGATGAAATCGAAGTCGCTCCCGGCGCTTTCGTCGTGTACATCGGCAGCCACGGCGACCGCGGCGCCCACCATGCCGACATCATTCTCCCCGGCGCGGCGTATCCGGAGAAATCCGGGATTTACGTCAATACCGAAGGTCGCGTGCAAATGGCAGCGCGCGCGTCCTTCCCGCCGGGCGAAGCGCGCGAAGACTGGGCGATCCTGCGCGCGCTTTCCGAGGTATTGGGTCACAAGCTGCCCTACGACTCGCTCGCGCAGCTGCGCCGCACCCTGTTCGCCGCGCATTCCCATCTCGCGCGCATCGATCAGATCGCGCCGGGCGACCGCGCCGATATCGATCGACTGGCCGCGCTCGGCGGCACACCGGATGCGGCGCCATTCGGCGCGGCGCTCGCGGACTTCTATTTCACCAATCCGATCGCCCGCGCCTCCGCCATCATGGCGGAATGTTCCGTGATTGCCTCAGGCCTAGTGCGCAGCGCGGCAGAGTAGGGCCATGGCCGAATTCTGGACCAATTATCTCTGGCCGTTCATCGTGATCCTGGCGCAGAGCGTCCTGCTGCTCGTGATCTTGCTCATCGTCACTGCGTACATCCTCTATGCCGACCGCAAAATCTGGGCGGCCGTGCAGATCAGGCGCGGTCCCAATGTGGTGGGTCCGTGGGGCTTGCTGCAGTCCTTCGCCGACCTTTTCAAATTCGTGGTCAAAGAACCCGTCATTCCGTCGGGCGCCAACAAGGGCGTGTTCCTACTCGCGCCTCTGGTCACCGCGGCGCTGGCGCTCTCCGCCTGGGCGGTGATTCCGGTCAGCGCCCAATGGGCGATCGCCGACATCAATGTCGGCATTCTCTTCATCTTCGCGATCTCCTCGCTGATGGTCTACGGCGTGATCATGGCGGGGTGGTCATCCAATTCTAAATATCCGTTCCTCGCCGCGTTGCGCTCGGCGGCGCAGATGGTGTCTTACGAAGTCTCGATCGGTTTCGTCTTCATTACGGTCCTGCTCTGCGCCGGCTCGCTCAATCTGTCCGCGATCGTCGACGCGCAGCAAGGCAACTGGGGCTTGTTCAATTGGTTCTGGCTGCCGCTGTTGCCGATGTTCGTCGTGTTCTTCGTGTCGGCGCTGGCGGAAACCAACCGGCCGCCGTTCGACCTGGTGGAAGCGGAATCCGAACTGGTAGCGGGTTACGCGGTTGAATATTCGGCGACGGCGTTCATGTTGTTCTTCCTCGGCGAATACATCGCCGTTCTCACCATGTGCGCGATGGCGACGATCCTGTTTCTCGGCGGCTGGCTGCCGCCGTTCCCGGTGGCGCCGTTCACCTGGATCCCGGGGGTGATCTGGTTCACGCTCAAATGCCTGTTCATGTTCTTCCTGTTCGCCATGGTGAAGGCGATCGTTCCGCGCTACCGCTACGACCAGCTCATGCGCTTGGGCTGGAAGGTGTTCCTGCCGCTCTCGCTCGCGATGGTGGCGATCGTGGCGGGGGTCGTGCAATACGCGGGGCTGGCGCCGAAATGACGAGGAATGCGCATGTTAGATCTGTCGCTAGCCGGGCTCGTAGGCGCGATCCTGGGCACGGCGGTTGCGGCGTTTGTCTACGCCCCGCTGGCGGGCTTCTTGACGCGCAGTCTGCGGGCGCGCGCAGCGGCGCGCGGTGCCGAAGACGCCAAGACGCTCGAACAGGAAATGCCGTTGTTGCTGCGGGCCCTCTTGGCGATCGACATCGCCGCGTTCGCCGGTGGCGGCTATTGGCTCGGGGCGATCATCGTCGGCTGATCGCAAGCATGCCTCGGCTGCCGCAAAGGAGCGCGCCATGAGACTGGACCGGGCCGCCCGCGCGATTTTTCTCAGAGAGTTCCTGGTCGGCCTTGTGCTCGGTCTGCGTTACTTCTTCAAGCCGAAGCCGACGCTCAATTATCCGTTCGAGAAGGGGCCGATCTCGCCGCGCTTTCGCGGCGAGCATGCGCTGCGCCGCTATCCCAATGGCGAGGAGCGCTGCATTGCCTGCAAGCTCTGCGAGGCGATCTGCCCGGCGCAAGCCATCACCATCGAAGCAGGGCCGCGCCGCAACGACGGCACGCGGCGCACCACGCGCTACGACATCGACATGGTCAAATGCATCTATTGCGGCCTGTGCCAGGAATCCTGCCCGGTCGACGCCATTGTGGAGGGGCCGAACTTTGAATTTGCGACCGAAACGCGCGAGGAGCTGCTGTTCGACAAGGAGCGGCTGCTGGCGAACGGCGACCGCTGGGAGCGCGAAATCGCCAAGAACATCGCGCTCGATGCGCCTTACCGGTAACTGATTGCATGATCATCCCTTCGATCTTTTTCTATCTGTTCGCGGGAGTGTGCATCGCGGCCGCGTTCATGGTGGTCGCGGCAAGAAATCCGGTACACTCCGTGCTGTTTCTTATCCTTGCCTTCGTCAACGCGGCGGGCCTGTTCATCCTGCTGGGCGCCGAGTTCCTGGCGATGATCCTGGTCATCGTCTATGTCGGCGCGGTCGCGGTCTTGTTCCTGTTCGTGGTGATGATGCTTGACGTCGACTTCGCGCAGCTGCGCCAGGGATTTTTGCAGTATCTGCCGATCGGCGCGTTTCTCGGCATCGTGTTGCTCACCGAGCTCGTGCTGGTCGTGGGCGCCTGGGCGATCCAGGGCCCGGTGCAGCAGGCAATCGCATCGCCCACCCCGCCGATAGTACAGGTGCCGAATACCGAAGCGCTGGGCCACGTCCTCTACACGCGATACATCTATTTCTTCCAGGCAGCGGGCGTCGTGCTGCTGGTTGCGATGATCGGCGCGATCGTATTGACGCTGCGCCACAAGCCGAACGTCCGGCGCCAGAACATCGCGGCACAGGTGGAGCGCACCAAGGCGACCGCCGTCGAGATCGTCAAGGTACGGCCGGGGCAGGGGCTGCCGTGACCGTCGGGCTCGGCCATTACCTCACGGTCGCCGCGATCGTGTTCACGATCGGGGTCATCGGCATTTTCATCAACCGCAAGAACGTGATCGTGATTCTGATGTCGATCGAGCTCATTCTGCTCGCGGTCAACATTAACCTCGTCGCATTTTCCAGCTTCCTCGGCGACCTGGTAGGCCAGATCTACGCGCTGCTGGTGCTCACCGTCGCCGCCGCCGAAGCCGCTATCGGGCTTGCCATTCTCGTCGCCTATTTCCGCAATCGCGGCTCGATTGCGGTCGAAGACGTCAACCTGATGAAGGGCTGAGCGCGCATGTACGAAACCATCGTCCTGCTGCCGCTGCTTGGCGCCATCATTGCCGCGCTGATCACGCTCGCCGGCGCGCGCGCGCGCTATCCGGGAGGGCCGCCGGTTCCCGGCGCCGAAAATCACGCGCACGGACCGGTCGATGAGAGCCACGCGCGCGCGGCGCCCTCGCCGCAAGATGCACATGCCGCGCTCAGCGTCTCCAACGCGGAACCGGAGCGACCGGAGCCGGCGGCGGCGGGCTCGCGTCCCGCCGAGCTGGTCACCACGGTGTTCCTCTTCGCCTCCATGCTGCTGTCGTGGTTTGCCTTCGTCGATGTCGGCTTCCTGCATCACGACACCCGCGTGTCGCTGCTTTCCTGGATCGCTTCCGGCGATCTGAAGGTCGAATGGTCATTGCGCATCGACCCGCTCACGGCGGTCATGCTCGTGGTGGTCACCACCATCTCCGCCTTCGTGCATCTCTATTCCATGGGCTACATGGAGGAGGATCCGTACCGACCGCGGTTTTTCTCCTATCTGTCGTTGTTCACCTTCGCCATGCTGATGCTGGTGACGGCGGACAACCTCGTCCAGCTGTTTTTCGGTTGGGAAGGGGTCGGGCTGATGAGCTATCTGCTCATCGGTTTCTGGTACCAGAAGCCCGAGGCCAACGCCGCCGCGATCAAAGCCTTCATCGTCAACCGCATCGGCGATTTCGGCTTCTCGCTCGGTATTTTCGCCGTGTTCATGCTGACCGGCGCGCTCGATTTCGACACGGTGTTCGCGCAGGCGCCTTCGCTCACCGGCAAGACCATCCACTTCCTTGTCGCCGATGTCGATGCGCTCACCCTGATCTGCTTCCTGCTGTTCATGGGAGCCATGGGCAAGTCGGCGCAGTTCCTGCTGCACACCTGGCTGCCGGACGCGATGGAGGGTCCGACACCGGTCTCCGCGTTGATTCACGCCGCAACCATGGTGACGGCGGGCGTGTTCATGGTGGCGCGGCTTTCTCCACTATTCGAGCTTGCGCCCCACGCGAAGGCTTTTGTCGTGTTCATCGGCGCGACCACCGCATTCATGGCCGCCACGATTGCGTTGGTGCAGAACGACATCAAGCGGATCATCGCCTATTCGACCTGCTCGCAGCTCGGCTACATGTTCGTCGCGATGGGCATGGGCGCCTATTCGGTCGGCATGTTCCACCTGTTCACGCACGCCTTCTTCAAGGCACTGCTGTTCCTTTGCTCCGGCTCGGTGATCATCGCGATGCATCACGAGCAGGACATCCGCAACATGGGCGGGCTCAAGGATAGGCTGCCGTTCACCTACGCGACGATGGTGATCGGGACTCTGGCACTGACCGGATTTCCGCTCACCGCCGGCTACTTTTCCAAGGATGCCATCATCGAGGCGGCTTACCAGGGCACGGGCTCGATGGCGCTTTATGGTTTTGCCACAACCGCGATCGCTGCCGCGCTGACCTCGTTCTACTCGTGGCGGCTGATCTTCATGACGTTCCACGGCACCCCGCACGACCGGCACCATTACGATGCGGCGCGAGAGAGTCCGATGGTGATGCTCGTTCCGCTCGGCTTTCTTGCCGTGGGGTCGATCTTCTCCGGCTTCCCATTCCGCGAGGTGTTCGCCGGTGCCGGGGTTGCGGACTTTTTCCGCGACGCGCTCAAGCTCACCAGCGAACATTTGGAGGACGCGCACCACATTCCCTATCTCATTGCGCTTGCTCCGACGCTGATGATGGCAGCAGGCTTCGTCGTAGCCTGGGAGTTCTACATGCGCCGGCCCGATCTGCCCCTCGAGCTGGCGCGCCAGCACGCGCCGCTCTACCGCTTCCTGCTCAACAAGTGGTACTTCGATGAGCTCTACGACCTGATCATCGTTCGTCTGACTCTTTGGCTAGGCCGCGTTTTCTGGAAGTACGGCGACGGCTGGCTGATCGACGGTTTTGGTCCGGACGGCGTTTCCGCGCGCGTGCTCGATGCGACGCGGAGCGCGATGCGGCTGCAGACCGGCTACGTCTACCATTACGCTTTCGCCATGCTGATCGGCGTCGCTGCCTTCATCACCTGGTTCATGTTCGGCGTGCGGGTGGGCTGATCGATGAGCTGGCCGATCCTGTCCGTCACGACCTTTCTGCCGCTCCTCGGCGCGCTGTTCATCATGCTGCTCAACAGCGAACGCGAGGCGGACAAGCGCAACGCGCGCTGGATCGCGCTGTGGACGACGCTCATCACCTTTGCGATTTCGCTCATCCTGGTCTACCGCTTCGATCCCGGCTCGCCAGAATTCCAGTTCGTGGAGAAAAAGCCTTGGCTCGGCGGGGCGATCACCTACTACATGGGCGTCGACGGCATCTCGCTGCCGTTTGTCATTCTTACCACTGCGCTGATGCCAGTCTGCATCATCGCGAGCTGGTTGCCGATCCAGCACCGCGTCAAGGAATACATGATCGCGTTTCTGGTGCTCGAGACGCTGATGGTGGGCACCTTTGCCGCACTCGATCTGGTGGTGTTCTATCTGTTCTTCGAGGGCGGGCTCATTCCGATGTTCCTGATCATCGGCGTGTGGGGCGGTCCGCGCCGGGTCTACGCCAGCTTCAAGTTCTTCCTCTATACGCTGCTCGGCTCGGTGCTGATGCTGCTCGCCATTATGGCGATGTACTGGGACGCGGGAACGACCGACATTCCCGCGCTGCTGCGCCACGGCTTTCCGCGCGGCTTGCAGACCTGGGCCTGGCTCGCCTTCCTTGCCTCGTTCGCGGTGAAGCTGCCGATGTGGCCGGTGCATACCTGGCTGCCCGACGCCCATGTCGAGGCGCCGACCGCGGGCTCGGTGATCCTTGCCGCCATCCTGCTCAAGATGGGTGGTTACGGGTTCCTGCGTTTCTCGCTGCCGATGTTTCCGGCCGCGTCCCACGATCTCGCCCCGCTCGTCTTCGCGCTCTCGATCGTCGCGGTGATCTACACCTCGCTGGTGGCGCTTGTGCAAGAGGATATGAAGAAGCTGATCGCCTATTCGTCGGTCGCCCATATGGGCTTCGTCACGATGGGGATCTTCGCCGCGACGACGCAGGGCGTAACCGGCGGTATTTTCCAGATGATCTCCCACGGGATCGTGTCGGCGGCGTTGTTTCTCTGCGTCGGTGTGGTCTACGACCGCATGCACACGCGCGAGATCGCCGCCTATGGCGGGCTGGTCAACCGCATGCCGCTCTACGCCGCGGCGTTCATGGTGTTCACGCTCGCCAATGTGGGGCTGCCGGGCACCACCGGCTTCATCGGCGAGTTCTTGAGCCTGATCGGCACCTTCAAGGTGAATATCTGGGTGGCGACGCTCGTCACCATCGGCACCATTCTCTCCGCCGCCTACTCGCTCTGGCTCTATCGCAAAGTCATCTACGGCACGCTGACCAAGCCGAGTCTCGCGGCAATCACGGACCTCGATTATCGCGAGATCATCACGCTCGGTCCGCTTGCGGCGCTGACCATCCTGTTCGGCATCTATCCCAAGCCGGTGCTGGACTTTTCCGCGGCCTCGGTCGCGCAGCTTCTCGACAACTACCACCGCGCGCTCGCGCTGACGAACGCTGCCTCGGTGCTGGCGCAGCAATGACCCGTTTCCCAAGGCGTCCATGACCGACACCGCCGAACTGCCCGCTTTGCTGCCGGTCGCGCCGGAGCTCCTGCTGGCCGGGGGCGCCATGCTCTTGCTCATGATCGGCGTGTTTCGCGGCGAAACCACAGCGAACGCGATCGATGTCGCGGCGGTGGTGCTGCTCATCATCGTCGGCTTGGCGGTTGTTTGGTTGCCGTCCGGAACGCTCGTCACCTTCGGCGGCAGCTTCGTGGTCGACGGTTTCGCCCGGTTCCTGAAGCTTTTGGCCTTGGCGGGCTCGGCGATCGCGATCGTGATGTCGCCGCGCTATCTCGCCGCCGAGAAGCAGCAGCGTTTCGAGTATTCCATCCTCATCCTGCTTTCCACCACCGGGATGATGATGCTGATCTCGGCCGCGGATCTCATCGCGCTCTATCTCGGCCTCGAGCTGATGAGTCTCGCCCTCTACGTGGTCGCCGCGATCAACCGCGACTCGGTGCGTTCGACCGAAGCGGGACTCAAATATTTCGTGCTCGGCGCGCTGTCCTCCGGGATGCTGCTCTATGGAGCATCGCTCGTCTATGGCTTCACGGGCACCGTGAGCTTCGCCGGCATCGCCAAGGCGGCGACCGCGCCGAGCCTCGGCCTGATATTCGGTCTCGTCTTTCTGTTCGCGGGCTTCTGCTTCAAGGTTTCCGCGGTGCCGTTCCACATGTGGACCCCCGACGTCTACGAAGGCGCGCCGACGCCGATCACGGCGTTTTTTTCGGCCGCGCCGAAAGTGGCCGGCATCGCCATGTTCGTGCGCACGACGATCGTCGCGTTTCCCGGCGTCCTCGCGCAGTGGCAGCAAATCGTGGTGTTCGTCGCCATCGCCTCGATGGCGCTCGGCGCGTTCGCGGCGATCGGACAGCGCAACATCAAGCGGCTGATGGCGTATTCCTCGATCGGCCATATGGGCTTCGCCCTGGTCGGGCTGGCCGCCGGCACCCAGCAGGGCGTGCAGGGGGTGCTGGTCTATATGGCGATCTATGTCGCGATGACGCTCGGCGTCTTCGCCTGCATCCTGGCGATGCGCCGTGACGGACAGATGATTGAGGAGATCGCCGATCTCGCCGGGCTTGCCCGGACCAAGCCGACGATGGCGTTCTTCTTCGCCATGCTGCTGTTCTCACTCGCCGGCATCCCCCCGCTCGCCGGCTTCTTCGCCAAGTTCTACGTGTTCCTGGCGGCGATCCAGGCCGGCCTGTTCACGCTTGCCGTCATCGGCGTGGTCACCAGCGTCGTGGCTGCGTATTACTATCTAGCCATCGTGAAGATCATGTATTTCGACGAGCCGGCGAAAGCCTTCGAGCCGATGCCCTATGAGCTTAGAGCCGTGCTCGCAGTGACCGGCCTGTTCAATCTTTTGTTCTTCGTCTATCCGGGGCCGCTCGTCGAGGCGGCGAATGCCGCAGCAAAGTCGCTGTTCTAGGAATCGAACGGTCGCTTGATGAAGCTCGATCCCCGCGCGGCCGCCGCTGGCGTGCGGCTCGTTGCGCATGAGGTGCTCGGCTCGACCAACGCGGAAGCCTTGAATCTGGCCCGGCAAGGGAAACGCGGCCCGCTCTGGGTCACGGCTGGGCGGCAGACCGCGGGGCGCGGTCGCCGCGGGCGCGCCTGGACATCGCCGCCCGGCAATCTCTACGCGAGCCTCCTTCTCACCGCTGCCGCGCCGGCCGAGTGCTGGCCGCAGCTTTCGTTCGTGGCGGCGCTCGCGATCCACGATGCCGTCGTCGCGGTCGCTTCCGATTGCAAGCCGCGGCTCGCGATCAAATGGCCGAACGACCTTCTGCTCGAACGGGCAAAGTTCGCGGGCGTGCTGATCGAGGGGGAGGGAGGCGACGAAGGCGGCGCCGTCGCCGTCGGCATCGGGGTCAATTGTGCGAGCCATCCCGCGGATACGGATTATCCCGCCACCGACCTTGCTGCCTCCGGCGCGTCCGTCTCGCCCGAGACCTTGTTCGCCGCGCTTTCGCTCAAGATGCTCGGGCGCCTGGCGCAGTGGAACAGCGGCGAGGGATTTTCCACGATCCGCACCGACTGGCTCGCCCGCGCGGTCGGCGTTGGCGGCGAGGTCGTGGTGCGTCTTGCCGACGGCGCCGCCGCCGGCCGCTTCGAAGCGGTCGACGAAACCGGCGCCCTGGTGTTGCGGTTGCCCGACGGCGGCATCAAGACCATCGCCGCGGGCGACGTATCGCTGGCGTCGATCGCATTGCCGAAAGGCGCGAGCTGACGGACCACGCAATGGCGCCAACCAGCGACGAGCTCGTTTTCGCGCCGCTCGGCGGCGCCGGCGAGATCGGCATGAATCTCGCCCTCTATGGCTTCGGCGACAGTCAACGACGCAAATGGATCGCCGTCGATCTCGGTGTTGCCTTTGCGGGCGACGAATTGCCCGGCATCGATCTCATCTTCCCGGACGTGCGTTACCTCGTGGAGGAGCGCGACAATCTCCTGGGCCTGGTGCTCACGCACGCCCACGAGGATCATTTCGGCGCGCTGATCGATCTGTGGCCGCGGCTCAATGTTCCGGTCTACGCGACGCCGTTCACAGCCGCGCTGCTGCAGGCCAAGCGCGAAGGCGAGCCGCGCGCCCCGGAAATCCCGGTGAACATCGTGCCGCTCGACGGTCGACTTGGCCTCGGGCCGTTCGCTGTCGAGTTCGTGTCGATGGCCCATTCGATCCCGGAATCGAACGGGCTGATCATTCACACGCCGCTCGGCGCCGTGCTCCACACCGGCGATTGGAAGATCGATCCCACGCCCGTCATCGGACCGCCCACCGACGAAACCAAGCTGCGCGCGCTCGGCAACGAAGGCTGCCTGGCCCTGATCGGCGATTCCACCAACGCGTTCCGCGAGGGCCGCTCACCATCCGAAACCGACGTGGCGAAGTGTCTCGGCGAACTGATCCGCTCGGCGCCCGCTCGGGTTGCGGTCACCACGTTTGCCTCGAACGTCGCGCGCCTGCGCGCCGTGGCCCAAGCGGCAGCCGCCGGTGGGCGCGAGGTGGTCGTGGTCGGCCGCGCCATGGATCGCATCGTGCAGGTCGCACGCGAGACCGGCTATCTCGAAGGCGTGCAGGATTTTCGTTCGGTCGATGTTTACGGCCATCTGCCCCCGGACAAGGTGGTGGCGCTTTGCACCGGCAGCCAAGGCGAGCCGCGCGCCGCGCTCGCGCGCATTGCCCAGGACGAGCATCCCGACGTCGCGTTCTCGCCCGGCGACCGCGTAATTTTCTCCTCGCGCGCCATCCCCGGCAACGAGAAGGCGGTGATGCGGGTCATCAACGGCCTGGTCGCGCAAGGGATCGAGGTCATCACCGACCGCACCCATCTCGTTCACGTGTCGGGGCACCCGCGCATCGACGAGCTCAAGGAGATGATCGGCTGGGTGCGCCCGCAGATCCTCGTTCCCGTGCACGGCGAGCCGCTGCACATGGCCGAGCATGCCGCGCTCGCCCGTCGCTGTGGGGTTGGCCACGTGCTCATGTGTCGCGACGGCGAGCTGGTCCGGCTCGCGCCCGGCGCGCCGGAGAAGATCGACGAGCTTCCCGCCGGCCGCCTCTACAAGGACGGCGCGCTCCTGGTCAGCGCCGAGGAACGTACCGTCGCCGACCGGCGCCGGCTCGGCTTCGGTGGCGTCGTGTCGATCGCCCTTGCGCTGGGTCAGCGCGGCGAGTTGATCGGGGATCCGCGGGTGATGACGACCGGCATTCCCGAAGCCGATGCGCAGGGCAACCGGATCGAGGAGATCGCCTATGACGCCGCGCTCGAGGCATTCGAATCGATGCCGCGTGCGCAACGGCGCAATCCGGAAGCGGTGGCGGAAGCGGTGCGGCGCGCGATCCGCGCAGCGCTCGCGGACGCGTGGAGGAAGAAGCCGACCTGCCACGTGCACGTGCTGCAGCTATAATCCGCCTGGCAGAATGCGAGAAGCAGATGATCGGACGGCTCAATCACGTGGCGATCGCCGTGCGCGATCTTGCCAAGGCCGCGGAGGTTTATCGCCGCACGCTCGGCGCAAACGTATCGGAACCGGTGCCGCAGCCCGAGCACGGCGTTACCACCGTGTTAATCACGTTGCCGAACACCAAGGTCGAGCTGATCGCACCGCTCGGCGACGCTTCGCCGATCGCGAAATTTCTCGAACGCAATCCCGACGGCGGCATTCACCACGTCTGCTATGAGGTCGAGGACATCGGCGCCGCGCGCGATAAGCTGAGATCCCTGGGCATGCGCGTGCTCGGCGACGGCAAGCCCAAGATCGGCGCCCACGGCAAGCCCGTCCTGTTCCTGCATCCCAAGGACTTTTGCGGCACGCTGGTCGAACTGGAGCAGATGTAGCGTTCAATGTCCTTGCCGACGGCGCTCGCAGTCTATTTCGTCATCTGGTGGGTCGTGCTGTTCGCGGTGTTGCCGTGGGGTGTGCGCAGCCAGCACGAGCACGGCGCGTTTTCTCCGGGTACCGATCCGGGCGCGCCAGTGGTCCCCCAGCTCAAGCGCAAGGTGCTCTGGACGACGATCGTCGCCACCGTCGTGTTTGCGATCTGCGATGTGATCTACAGCTACCGGCTGGTCAGCCTTGACGATATTGCAGCGCTGCTCGGCATGACGCCGCGGTAGGCGACAGACGATCAACAACTTCAGCGGCGACTGCGGTCGAAGCCGTTGTCGCTCGGGCGCGCGCCGCGCGTCGTAGCTGCCCGATAGTCCGGGTTTGGAGCGCAACAGCCGCGGCACGTGGCCTCGCATTGCGCGAAGGTGTAAAAGCCGCAATTGGTGGTGCCTTTGGGATCGCGCGCGCACCAAGCGCCGTCGGCGCGTGCGCCGATCGTCAATAACGAGAGTGTCGCGAATGCGGCCGCAGCGAGGACCATTGTCCGCATGAATTCCTCCTCAGATCGATAGACGCTATCGCCCAATTATACGCGTGAAGTCAGCACCCGGTCCTTCAAATGCTCGGCATCAAATCCGGTCGGCGTAAGCCAAAAAAATCGAGCAGGGCCGAGACCCTGCTCACACTACGCAAAGCTACCAACGCGACTGTTACGCCTCGAATTCTTCTGCATTTCGATCGAGACGGTTCCCGGCTTTTGCGCGGGCTTGTCCTCCCAAGACTTGGACCGCAAAGTCGCTGGCGCGGCGGGTCGCCTGGCGCCGGACTTCACGTCATAAATGCTATCCGATCGCGCGCGCTTTGTCATGGGAAAGTAGAACAACGCGCGATTGTGAAATCATTGGTTGCGGTGCACCATCCCGGCAGGCTGGGCAAGACCGCGCCCGTTACCCCCGAAGGCTTTGATCGCCCTTGTATTTTTCTCGCTGATCCGGTTTCTCTCGCCCCACGGCTCAAGAATCATCCGCGAAACAATCCATGCGCCTGTCCCGCTATTTCCTTCCGATTTTGCGCGAGACCCCGAAGGAAGCGGAGATCGTCTCGCACCGGCTGATGCTGCGCGCCGGCCTGATCCGCCAGGAGGCGGCCGGCATCTATGCCTGGCTGCCGCTTGGATTTCGCGTGCTCAAGAAGATCGAGCAGATCGTGCGCGAGGAGCAGGACCGCGCCGGCGCGATCGAGCTCTTGATGCCGACCCTGCAGCTCGCCGACCTCTGGCGCGAGAGCGGGCGCTACGAGGCGTACGGGCCGGAAATGTTGCGCATCAAGGATCGCCACGAGCGCGACATGCTTTACGGCCCCACCAACGAGGACATGATCACGGAAATCTTTCGCGCCTATATTCGCTCGTATCGCGAGCTGCCGAAGATTCTTTATCACATCCAGTGGAAATTCCGTGACGAGCAGCGTCCACGCTTCGGCGTGATGCGCGGCCGCGAGTTCCTGATGAAGGATGCCTATTCCTTCGATCTCGACGAGAACGCCGCGCGCATCTCCTACAACAAGATGTTCGTCGCTTATCTGCGCACTTTCGCGCGCATGGGATTAAAAGCGATACCGATGGCCGCGGAAACCGGTCCGATCGGCGGCGATCTCTCCCACGAGTTCATCATTCTGGCGGAGACCGGCGAATCCGGCGTGTTCTGCAATCGGGACGTTCTCGATCTGCCGATCCCGAACGCCGGCATCGATTACGAGGCGGATCTCACTCCGTTGATCCGGCCGTGGACCAGCCTTTACGCCGCGACCGAGGACGTGCACGACGCGGCGCGCTTCGAGCGCGAGGTTCCGGCAGAGAAGCGCTTGCACACCCGCGGCATCGAGGTCGGGCAGATCTTCTACTTCGGAACCAAATATTCCGAGCCGATGAAGGCGCTGGTGGCGGGCCCGGATGGAATCGAACGGGCGGTCCACGGTGGCTCGTACGGGGTCGGCGTGTCGCGTCTGGTCGGTGCCATCATCGAAGCGTTCCACGACGATGCCGGAATCAAATGGCCCGAAGCGGTGGCGCCGTTTTGCGTCGCTATTCTCAATCTCAAGCAGGGTGGTGCCGATACCGATGCCGCGTGCGAAAAGCTTTATTGGGAACTCACTGGGAAAGGGATCGAGGTGCTTTACGACGATCTCGACCAGCGGCCCGGCGCGAAATTTGCCACCGCCGATCTGATCGGCATCCCCTGGCAGATCCTGGTCGGGCCGAAGGGGCTGGCGGAAGGCAAGGTCGAACTTAAGAAGCGCGCCGATGGCAGCCGCGAACTGATCGCTCCCGCCGACGCGGTCGCGCGCTTTGCCGCGTGAACCCTTGTCTGCCGTTGTCGCCGCGCCGGGCGCCTAGGAAAATCGCCGATGCAAGGGACTATCGATGCTGCGCTGCTGTGCCCGGCGGTTTTCGTGGGGACCCGGATAGCGGGGACCCAATGCGCCGCCGGCCCCTCGATGGCGCCCCGAGCATGGGTCCCGGTTCTCGCGCCGCGCGCTCGGCCGGGACGACAGGAACGGAAATAAGGCGTGAAACGGCCCGAATCCTGTGCCAGCGGGGAGTGGGGAACAGATGATGACTGAGCCGACCAGCACGCGGGCGTTCGCGCCCTTCGAGTGGATGCTGTCGCTGCGCTATCTGCGGGCGCGCCGCCAGGAAGGATTCATTTCGGTCAATGCCGTATTTTCCTTCCTCGGCATCATGCTCGGCGTCGCGACGCTGATCATCGTCATGGCGGTGATGAACGGCTTCCGCAAGGAGCTGCTCGACAAGATTTTGGGCCTCAACGGGCACCTCTTGATCCAGCCGCTGGAATCGCCGCTCACCGACTGGCAGCCGGTCAGCGAGCGCCTGGCACAGGTCGAGGGGATCAAGCTTGCTGCGCCGATTGTGGAGGGCCAGGCGCTGGCGTCCTCGCCATTCAATGCGGCCGGCGTGCTGGTGCGTGGCGTGCGCGCCGCCGACCTCGGCAAGCTGCCGTCGGTGGCCAACAACATCCGCCAGGGCACGCTCGAGGGTTTTGACGAAGGGCAGGGGGTGGCGATCGGGCGGCGGCTCGCCGATCAGCTCTCGTTGCGCGTGGGCGACCTGGTCACCTTGGTCGCCCCGCGCGGCGCGATCACGCCGATGGGCACGACCCCGCGCATCAAGCCCTACAAGGTCGCCGCCGTGTTCGAGATCGGCATGTCGGAATACGACGCCGCTTTCGTGTTCATGCCGCTGCCTGAGGCGCAGGCCTATTTCAACCGCTCCGGCGACGTGACCGCGATCGAGGTCTACACCGACAATCCCGATCGCATCGATCGCTTCCGCAGGCTGTTAACCGAAGCCGCCGCGCGCCCCATCTTCCTGATCGACTGGCGCCAGCGCAACGCCACGTTCTTTAATGCGCTGCAGGTCGAGCGCAACGTGATGTTTCTGATCCTCACCATCATCGTCATCGTCGCCGCGTTCAACATCACGTCTGGGCTGATCATGCTGGTGAAGGACAAGGGCCACGACATCGGCATTCTGCGCACCATGGGCGCGACGCAGGGCGCGATCATGCGCGTGTTCATGATGACCGGCGCGTCGGTGGGCGTGGTCGGCACGTTCGTCGGGTTCCTGCTGGCGCTCCTGGTGTGCCTCAACATTGAATCGATCCGCGGCTTTCTCTCCTGGCTGACCAACACCGAGCTGTTTTCGCCCGAGCTCTATTTCCTCTCCAAACTGCCCGCCGATCTCGATGCCGGCGAAACCACCGCGGTGGTGATCATGGCGCTCACGTTGTCGCTGCTCGCGACGCTCTATCCGGCGTGGCGGGCGGCGCGCCTCGATCCGGTCGAGGCGCTGCGC
>Ga0306925_10000395_pt1 | contig 30984 bp, 28 predicted proteins | sample flu12Cox44000176_FD_203755 | JGI IMG/M metagenome (GOLD analysis project Ga0306925, IMG submission 203755) | Lab enrichment of tropical soil microbial communities from Luquillo Experimental Forest, Puerto Rico - flux8day.12C.oxic.44.000.176 (v2)... | ecosystem: Environmental > Terrestrial >... | reverse complement strand
GCGGTGTCCGCGATACTGCTGGCAATCTCTGGTACATCGCTACCTATCGGGGCGACAACTACAAGTGGGAAGGTGCCCCCGACATTCAGCCTACCCTGCACCCGCTGCGGGCTGAACCGGTAATCAGTTTCTTGAAGCGCGCCTTTGACGCCGAAGAGCTGGGCCGCCACGCCACATCCCAAGGCGTCATTCAGCATGTCACCATGAAGGTCGGCAGCTCGCATTTGGAGATGGGTGAAGCCCACGAGCAGTACCAGCCGATGCAGTCGATGTTTTATCTCTACGTGCCCAATTGCGATGCCGTCTATCATCGGGCCTTGGCCGCAGGTGCCAAGTCGGTGATGGACCCGGCCGACCACCCCTACGGCGACCGCAGCGGCGCCGTGCAAGACGCTTTTGGCAACGAATGGTGGATCGCAACCCACATCAAAGATGTTCTCGCTTAACAAACAGGGCGCATCCTTAGGGATGCGCCCCCATTCATTCCAGCCCAGTATTAGAGTTTGGGCGCAATCCTCTCCAGTGCCTCTTTCGATGTCATCACCGGATGCACTTCGAACTCGACCAGGTCGCTCCAACGCGACATCCACTTCTCGAGCAGTCGCGGATCAATGCTCTCCATGACCTGGAAGCAAATCGTGAAGTCATCATTCACCCAGCTTGAAACGTACGTCAGGCCCTCAGGCGCCATTCTTCCTTGCTCCCGAAACCGGCGATAGACCGGCACCGCGTCACCGCCGCCCTTGAAGCGCTCGACCACCATGAACAGCTTCTTTGCCATGCTCTCCCTCTCGCTCAATAAGAGATTGCCTCCGATAGCTGCCGTATACAATTACGCTGCCTCACCAACAAGGAGAGCCGATGAAGATCCTGTTCCTTCTTCTGCTGACATCCTCATCTCTGCTCGCGCAAAAAGCTCCAACTATCTCGCAACTAGTCGGGACCTGGAAGCTTGTCTCCGTCGAAGACACCATGCAGGACGCCACCCTACAACCCTCCAAACCATTCGGGCCGCATCCCCACGGCTTCATCATGTACGGGCCTGACGGCTACATGTGCGCCACCATCGTGAACGGCGACCGCGCGCCCTGGACAGATCCGGCGAAACCCACCGAGGCAGAGAAGGCCGCATACTATGACACGTTCCGCGAGCTCAACTGTTACCCATTATCCCGAGGTCGCCTGGACTCAGGCCTATGTCGGCTCAACCCCCGCCGCGGCCTTTCAAGCTGGAAGGCGATCAGTTCATCATCACACTTACAAAGGGAATCTCTGATCCATCGATTAAAACAGCGCGTCCTGGTGTGGCAACGAGCGAAGTAAGTGGTGGTTCGCAACCAGCCGCTAAACAGTTTCAGGTTTTCAAGTTTCGAGTTTCAAGTTCCACAGGCGATTGGCCGCCAGCCGGGTGCCCCACCCTTCAGGGTCCCCGGCGAGCGCCGCCGCCGTCGCGCTCGAACTGCTTTTTCATCCCATTCTTATCCCGTTCTCTCCCACCCTCTGAAAAACCGCTAACATATGCGTGATGCCGAGCAGGCTTCGCACCGATTTGCCAATATTCACGATCTCAATGACAGAACCCACAGACTTGGCATGAACATACAATCGCGCCAGTGTCCCGAGTCCCGAGCTATCCAAGTGGGGGACTTCCTGAAAATCGACGACGATCTCCTTGTACATCGACATCAGTTCCTTTAGGTCGTTGTAGAAGCGCTCGGTGTCTCCGGCCACCAGTTTGCCTCTGCAGTGCACCACGGGCGTTTTGCCGGTGAGATCAACCGAAAGGAAAAAACGCTTCGCGACTGCTGGCTCAGTCATCCGCTCCTGCCTTTCCAGATTGGAAATTGTTAGTGAATTCGTTCGCCGATTGTCACACATTTGATCGCAGAAGGGAACCAGGCCGGGGAGATCGGCACTGTTTAGTGACAAAGGAGCGGTACGAAAAAGAAGAGACCAAGCAGTGATGAAGCTGAGGGAATGTCGGAACAGATGGGAAATGCATGAGCCTTGTTTCGCTGACAGCTGAGGCTGATAGCTGACGGCTAATCCTTCGACTCGCCTTCGGGCTCGCTGGCTGCGCTCAGACGCTCAGCCATGCAGGGTCACTTCTTCTTCTCCTGCCGAATCAGTACGCTCCTGCTTACTGGCACAATGGCCCCCCGGGAGGCATCAGCGGCTTGGGCCCGCGTCATCACCTCGGTGCGTACATAGCTAACGAATTCCGCCATCTGCCGCTGCATCTCTTCCATACGCTCGCGCAATTGCAGGATGATAGCGATGCCGGAGATGTTGACACCCAGGTCGCGCGCGAGCGACAGGATAATCTCCAGCCGCTCAAGGTCTTCATGGGTGTAGAGACGTGTGTTGCCCTCTGTGCGCGACGGTTTCAATAGGCCCTCGCGCTCGTAAAGCCGCAAGGTTTGCGGATGAATGCCATACATCTCCGCCACTGCGCTGATCATGTACGCGCCCTGCTTTTTACGTTTCCCCATGGGCTCCACGCATCATTGATCCTACTAGGATTGTCATCCCGAGCCAGAACCACGCAAACAGAGGTGGTCCGAGTCGAGGGATCCGCCTTTTGCCGCGGATCATTTCACTCGTGGTCATTTCAAATCCCATCCTAGCCAACGCGCTAACCAGCGCGGCACGTTTCTTTAGTATTCCTCGTGTTCGCCGTAACGCACGTGCCGATAGAAGCTGGGGACCACCAGACGCTTTGGCGGTGCAATAGGAGCCGGCGTCCCGTGCCCGGTCCGTTGCGTAACTTCCCGCTAGACCGCGATGTGACGCCTCATTCATGAACTCAAGCCGCATTCGCGAACTCTTCGCGCGTTATCGCATACACCAGGTGCGGCAACTTGGCGTGCATTACCAGGCGCTGCACTTTCATTCCGTTCCGCTCAGCAACTCGACGCGACCGCACATTCTCGGGCCGGATCAGCGAGATTACCTTGCTCTCTCTAAACTCCCGAAACGCCAGTGCCGTGCACGCCTTTGCCGCCTCGGTCGCATAACCGTTTCCCCACTGATCACGGCGGAAGTGATACCCAACTTCTACCTGCGGCTCGCCTTCCAACACTTGAGCTATCAAGCCGCAATCGCCGATGACCTCTTCACAGCCTCGAAGAGTTACCGCATACAGCCCGTTCCCATGCTCTTCATACCGGCGCAAATTGCGTTCAATCCACTCGGCTGCGTCGCGGAATTGGAACTTCTTCGGGTAGTAGCGCATCGCGACCTCGTCACCAATGATCGCAAATACTGCATCTACATCCCCCCGCCGAAACCGCCTCAACCGCAGCCGAGCTGTCTCGAGCACGAAATCACCGGCCGCGGTTTTTGTTTCAAACACCATTGCCCGTCGCTTCAATGACATCGTGGTAAAGTACCTATTACTTTACTCATTGCCAGTTAACGGTAACCAGTCACCCAAGCTAGTTGCTTCGTCGCTAGTTGCTAGGGCTCGCTTTCGCCCACAACTCCTGCCGTGGGTCCTCCGGATTCAGCTTTGCGAACTCGCGCATGATCTCTTTCGATTTTTCATCCCGCAACTGCGGCACCACCAGCTTGACTTCGACAATCTCATCGCCGCGCACGCCTTCTTTCACAGCAGAGGGCACACCCTTCTCGCGCAGGCGCAACTTCTGCCCGCTCTGCGTTCCAGGTGGAATCTTCAGTTGCGCACGGCCATCGATAGTCGGCACCTCAACTTTGCTGCCCAAAGCCGCCTCACTTAGCGTAACCGGAACGGTTACATAGATGTCATCAGCGTCCCGGGTGAACACAGGATGCGAGCCCGCGCGCACAATGATGTACAGGTCGCCTGCCGGGGCACCCATCGTACCCGCATTGCCGCGTCCCGCGAGCCGAATGCGCTGTCCATCGCGTGTCCCCGGCTTGATGCGCACGCGAATGTTCTGGCTGCGCTCTACCCGCCCTTCGCCATGACATACAGGACAGACTGTGCGATTTTTGCCCGACCCTCCGCAGTGCGGACACGGCATGTTGAACTTCATGTTGCCGCTCTTCTGCGTGATCGTACCTTTTCCCTTGCACTCCGGACACTCGCCCGGGCTCTCCAGATAGCCGCGCCCGTGGCAGTTCGCGCAACTCTCAAGGTGTGGCACGCTCAGTTGCAACTCGGCCCCGCGAATCGCCTGCCAGAAATCGACGTTTACCTGGTATTCCAGATCGTTTCCAGGTTCCTGCTCGCGGACCGCTTGGCGCCTTCCCGCACCGCTGAAGATGTTGGAAAAAATGTCGCGGAAGCCTCCCCCGCCGCGCCGCGCTCCTTCGGCGGAGTCGCTGAAGTCAAACCCGCCAAAATCGAATGGCACTTCCTGCCACTGGGCGCTGCCGGTCCCCGCCGTCTGACCATTGTTGGCGCCGAAGCCACCGGCGCCAAACCCGCCGCCGCGCGCATACGCCTCGGCCGCCGCGGGATCGATGTTGTCCGAGTAGAACCCAAGCTGGTCATACATCTTGCGCTTCTTGGGATCGCTCAGCACATCGTTGGCTTCAGAGATTGCTTTAAACTTCTCCTCCGCGGACTTGTCGCCCGGATTCACGTCGGGGTGGTGCTTGCGCGCCAGCTTGCGGAACGCCTTGCGGATCTCTTCCGTTGTGGCGTTCTTCTTCACGCCTAGCGTTCCGTAATAGTCTTTTTTGTCCGTCGTGGCCATTCGTTTCTCTACGTAGCGAGTCCCTCCAGCAAGGAGGGACCACTCTCATTGCAATGGGCCTGAGCCCGTCGGTCAACAAACCGCTACTGACTCGAGTCGGCGTTAGCCGACGGCAATCTCTCAATTGATCATCGCCGCCTCCGCAGGCGCAACGAAGTTCGGCACAAATCCTTCTTCATCTTCCAACACCGGGATTGCCTTCGCCATTCCGCCAAGTCCCGCCGTCACCAGGTACCACCGCTCATCCTGCGGATTCCAATTCAATACATACGATTTTCCATTCAACTCGAAATGCACTTCTGACCTCATCTTCTAACCCAAACTTCCCGAATTTCACCGCCGAACTTGCTCTATTGGACAAGGGGCGCATTCCGCGCCCCCAATCCCAGGCAACTAGTCCTTAGCTAGTTGCTTATTTTTTGTCCTCCACGTCCACGTACTCGGCGTCGATGACACCTTCATCTTTCTTCTTCTGCTCGGTTTGCCCGTCTCCACCCGGAGCCGGACCGCCTGCCGCCGCGCCCGCCTGAGCTTTGTACATCGCCTCAGCCAGCTTGTGCGACGCCTGCTGTAACCGCTCGCGCGCCGAATCCATTGCTTTCGCGTCGGACCCCTCCAACGCCTTCTTCGCGTCGGCCACAGCGTTCTCGACGTCGGCGCGCTCTTGGCCCGAAATCTTGTCGCCATGCTCGCGCAGCATCTTTTCTACCTGGTACACCATGCCGTCGAGCAGGTTTCGCGACTCGATCTCCTGCCGCCGCGCCTTGTCTTCGGCCGAGTGCGCCTCGGCTTCCTTGGCCATGCGGTCGACTTCTTCTTTGCTCAGCCCCGAAGAAGACGTAATCGTGATCTTCTGGTCCTTGCCCGTGGCCGTGTCTTTCGCGGTCACGTTGAGGATGCCGTTGGCGTCGATATCGAACGTCACTTCGATCTTCGGCACGCCGCGCGGCGCCATCGGAATGCCCGTCAGATGGAACTTGCCCAGCGTGCGGTTATCGCGCGCCATCGGGCGCTCGCCCTGCAACACGTGAACTTCCACGGAATCCTGGTTGTCCGCTGCCGTCGAGAAGATTTCCGTCTTCTTCGTCGGAATCGTCGTGTTGCGTGGAATCATCTGCGTCGCCACGCCGCCCAGCGTCTCAATCGACAGCGTCAGCGGAGTCACGTCCAGCAGCAGCAGGTCCTTCACCTCGCCGCCCAGTACGCCACCCTGAATCGCCGCGCCCACAGCCACAACCTCATCCGGGTTGACGCCTTTGTGGGGCTCCTTGCCGAACAGCTTCTGAACCAGCGACTGAATCGCCGGCATCCGCGTCTGTCCGCCGACCAGTACTACTTCGTTGATCTGCGCTGGCGTAACATTCGCGTCCTTCATCGCCTGCTCGCACGGCTTGATCGACCGCTCGATGATGTCGCGCACCATCTCTTCCAGCTTGGCGCGCGTCAGCGTCTTCACCAGGTGCTTCGGCCCGCCCGCATCCGCCGTTATGAACGGCAGATTGATCTCGGTTTGCATCGTGGTCGAGAGCTCGATCTTGGCGCGTTCGGCCGCGTCACGCAGACGCTGCAGCGCCATCTCGTTGCCCTTCGCTCGCAGGTCGAGCCCTTCGTCCTTCTGGAACTCGGCAATCAACCAGTCCACAATCCGCTGGTCGATGTTGTCGCCGCCCAGGTGCGTATCGCCGTTGGTTGACTTCACCTCAATGACGCCCTCGCCTACCTCGAGAATCGAGATGTCGAAGGTGCCACCGCCGAAGTCGTACACGGCAATGGTTTCGTCCTTCTTCTTATCGAGTCCGTATGCCAGCGCGGCCGCCGTCGGCTCGTTGATGATGCGCTTTACCTCGAGCCCGGCAATCTGACCGGCATCTTTGGTCGCCTGCCGTTGCGCGTCGTTAAAGTACGCCGGGACCGTGATCACGGCGTCTGTGACCTTCTCGCCAAGATAGTCTTCCGCAGCTTTCTTCAGCTTGCCAAGAATCAGCGCGGAAATCTCCGGCGGAGTGTACTCCTTGCCCTGCGCCAGCACAGCCACGTGATCGCCCGCCCGCACCACCTTGTACGGCACCATCTTCATCTCTTCCGAGACCTCGTCGTAACGACGCCCCATGAAGCGCTTAATCGAATAAATGGTGTTCTCCGGATTGGTGATGGCCTGGCGCTTGGCGACCTGTCCAACCAGCCGCTCGCCGTTCTTGGTGAATCCAACTACTGACGGCGTCGTCCGCCCGCCTTCTTCGTTCGGGATGACTTTAGGCTCGCCGCCTTCCATTACTGCGACCACGGAGTTCGTGGTGCCCAAGTCAATTCCAATAATCTTTCCCATTGTTGCCCGCCTCCTAAACTTGATTAGTGCGTATAAACCTTCGCATTGGGTGCCCGCGTCCTGTCGCGCCTCTTTGGCGACAACGTGGGTTCATCGCGTAACCCATTGAAATGCATTGACATAGCAGTTCAACGCCCCTCACAGAAACCACACTATAGAACTTGAGTGACTTACTGTCAAGGTGTTAGATGACGAAGTTGAGAGTTGGGGTGCATCATTTTGGAGCGGTTTCGGAAGCGGAACTCGGTAAGGAAAATGTAGCCTCCCGTCTACCGCTACAGGCAAATGCTGGCCACTCGCCGGACGGGCTCTGGGGCCACTTAGCAGCGTAAAATCCAACTCACAGGCGAAGAGTTTGCTCGAAACGAGCAAGTTCACAGTCGACGTTGTCCATGACCTTTAGCTCTGAGCAAATGGTGGCCATGATAATCGGCACGAGCTTTGCCGCCGGGCTTAACGTTTATGCTACCGTCGGCTGTCTTGGACTGCTTTCGCACTTCGGCGTCATCCAACTTCCGGCCGCATTGCACGGGCTCGAGTCCTGGTGGATCATTGTCCCCGCGGCCGCGCTCTTCGCGCTCGAATTCTTTGCCGACAAAATTCCGGCCTTCGACCTGGTGTGGAATGCGCTGCACACATTTGTTCGTGTGCCCGTGGCTGCCTACCTTAGCTACGCCGCTAGCTCCCAATTCTCCCCCAGAATGCAGTTGGTCACCACCCTGCTCGGTGCCACCATCGCCTTCGCTGCGCACGGCGGCAAAACCGCCGTCCGCGCAGCCGTAACACCGTCGCCCGAACCCTTCTCCAACGTAGCGCTCAGCTTGGGCGAGGACGTTCTCGCCATCGGCCTCACCTGGATCGCCACCCACCATCCTTTTGTTGCCGCAGCCGTCGTCATAGCGTTGCTAATGGTTATCGCGCTCGCTGTCCGCTGGATCGCCCGCTCGCTGCGCCGACTGTTTCGAGGGGCATCTCGAGAGCTGTCGCGGGTTTAGCTTTTTTGTGCCTTTGTCCCGTGTTTGAATCCTTGGGCGGAGTACCTTGATTCGATCGCGGGTGTTCCTGGTTAAAAGGAAGAAGGCGATGTAGCAGAGCATCGGCGTCGTGACACTGGGTGTGTGGAGAGTGTGCAGCGGCGCCGCCAGTTCTATGAGCGGCTGGGATGGCACCGCTCGTCGGCCAGCAACGAAAGTATCGTGTTCTTTCGGGCAGGCGGAATAGCTCTGGCATTGTGCCCGCTAGCCGAGCTGGCTAAAGACGCGAACCTCTCAGCCGATGGTCAGGGGTTCGGCGGCATCACCCTGGCTTATAACGAAAGCAGCCGCGATGATGTGGATTTAGTGCTGTCGGAGGCGGTGAAAGCCGAGGCCACGCTGTTGAAGCCCGCGCAAGAGCGTTCTGGGGCGGATATTCGGGATACTTCGCCGACCCGGACGGATTCCCTTGGCAGGCGGCGTCGAATCCGTAGCCGATCTCCTCAGGATGACAAGCGAATTGCTAGTCGCTAATCGCGGCTAGTCGCTAGTTGATCCGCAACAGCAGCACCGGTTCCACCATAAACGGGAAGTCGTTGATCGTCTCCACGGCTCGGCGAATCGTCGGCTCCGAGACAGGTTCGACGGTAAAAAAAAGCGACAGGCGTTCTTTGGGCGAATGCGGTTCCTGCTGCACCGAGTCGATGTTCATGCTCTCGCGGGCGAGGACATCGGCGACGCGGGCGATGATCGCGGGCTCGTCGTTCACCGTCAGGCGCAAATACCATCCTGCAGCTCTCGGCTCGGGGGCGAGCTCGAGCTCGCGCGACTCGAGAAAGCCGACCACGTTCTTGGCGCTGAGGCGTCCAGCGGCCAGGTCGCGGGCGATCTCGACTAAATCCGATACGACAGCCGCGCCAGTGGCGTCGCCGCCTGCGCCGCGTCCGTAGAACATCTGCGTGCCAAGGCGGTCGCCGACGAGGAAGACGGCGTTGTTGACGTCTTCGACCTTGGCCAGCATGGAGCGGCGGCTGACCATCCAGGGACGCACAGAGAGATCGAGACCCTGCGCGCTGTGCTCGGCGGAGGCGACGAGACGGATAGTGCGGTCGAGGCGAGCGGCAGAGCGGATGTCCACCGAGCGGACGTGGCGAATGCCGTGAGTGGGGATGCGATTGACGTCCAGGCGTCCGCCGAAGGCCATGCGGGCGAGGATGCAGAGCTTATCACGGGCGTCCTGGCCGTCGATGTCGAAGGTGGGATCGGCTTCGGCGTAGCCGGCGAGTTGCGCTTCGCGCAGGGCCTGATCGAAGTCGATGCCGCGGGACTCCATCTGGGTGAGGATGTAATTGGAGGTGCCATTGAGGATGCCGTGCAGGGCGATGAGGCGGTCTCCGGCGGTGGATTCGTGGATGACGCGGAGGATGGGAATGCCTCCGGCGACGCTGGCTTCGAAGCCGATAGGCAGGTTCTTGGCGACAGCGAGGGCGAAGAGTTCGTCTCCGTGCTCGGCGAGGAGCTTCTTGTTGGCGGTGACGACAGGCTTGCCATGCTCGAGGGCTCCGCGAAGAAGTTGCAGGGAGTGGTCAACCCCGCCCATGGTTTCGACGATTACGTCGACGTCGGGGGCGTCGAGGAGTTCGCGCCAGCCGGTGGTGATGCGTGCGCCTTCGGGGGCTTCGGCTTCGGGAATGGGCTTGCGGCGGCAGACGGCGGTGACGACAAGCTTCACTCCGCTGCGGCGCTCGATGAGGGAGGCGTGTTTGGCGATGATGTCGGCCGTGGCGCGGCCGACGGTTCCGAATCCGACAATTCCTACACGGACGTGTTTCATGGGCAGTTGTCAGTTGGCCGTGGTCAGTAATAACAGGGCGCTCGACAGTTCTCAGGTTAGCGCGCAAGATCACGGCGCGAACCTGGGGCACCCAACATCAGCAGCACCCCTATGCGAAGACTCTCGGGAAATCCCTATGTCAACTGTAGCAGTTCGGTGGTGTGCTTGAGTTGGCCGCAAGCGGCGTAGATGTCGCGTCCGCGGGGAAGGCGGATGAACGTCGGGATTCCCGCGGCGATGAGGATGGATTGGAAGGCGAGAACGCGCTCGGGGTCGGGCATGGCGTAAGGGATCTCGGGGCCGGGGTTGAGAGCGATGAGGTTGACCTTGGCGCGGAGCCCGCGGATGAGGTCGACGACTTCGCGGGCCTGGGACGGGTCGTCGTTGACGCCGCCAAGCAGGACGTACTCAAAGGTGAGGCGCTCGCGGTTGCGGAGAGGGAAGTCGCGGAGAGCGGCGAGTAGCTTGGCGATGGTCCACTTCTTGGTGATGGGCATGATTTCGGTCCGCCGGGTTTCGTTAGAGGCGTTGAGCGAGACGGCGAGCTTGGGGCGGATGTCTTCGGCGCCGAAGTCGGCGATGCGGGGCACGATGCCAGAGGTGGAAACGGTCATGCGCGAGGCAGGGATTCCGGCTCCGGTGACCAGCATACGCACGGCCTGCATGAAGTTGTCGTAATTGAGGAAGGGTTCGCCTTGTCCCATGAAGACCAGGTTGATGCGATCGCGGTCGATGTCGACTTGCTGGTCGTTGAGAACGGCAAGAACTTGTCCGATGATTTCGCCTGCAATGAGATTGCGGTGAAGACCGAGGAGAGCGGTCATGCAGAACTTGCAGTCGACGGCGCAGCCGACTTGGGAGGAGACACAGATGGTGGCGCGCTGGCGGCGCGCTCGAATTTCTCTCGGGAGTCCTTCGGCTCTGCTCCCTTCGGTCGCTCCGCTTAGGATGACACGACCTGACGATATATTAGCCAGCTCCTCGTCGCCGTTGTCGGAGCCGTCGCCCGCTTCGCCGCCGTCGCCTTCGGGCATCCAGACGGTTTCGACGGATTGGCTGTCAGAGAACTGAAAGAGGTAGCGAACGGTACCGTCGCAAGAGACGAACCTTTTTGCTATGACAGGTTGGCCGACGACGTAACCTTCCTCCAAGAGCTTGTCACGGAAGGACTTGGGTAACATAGTGAACTGATCGAGGGTCGTCCACCTTTGCCGGTAGAGGCTGTCCAGAACTTGCTGGAGGCGGTACCCGGGCTGCCCAAGATCTTCCAGGATTTCGCTAAGTCGCTGATTTGTAAGGTTTAATAGTTCGCGATGTTGCAGTAGGGTCATACATCTAATATCTTGGAAGGGTAAGTAGCCTATCTCCCGAGAGCAGTTCGGGATCTCGCTGGATATGTGCTCATTCTACCCCAGGCTAGGGGAGGCAACAGATTGAGACGGCGGCGAGGGAAATAGAATATAACTCCCAAGTGCGTTCAGCAGGAAGACCAGAGTTCCTCAGGGCTAAAGCCCGGAGTTAGAAAAAGGCCCTATCGCCACGAATGAAGTGGCCGCTGACGCGGGGAGTCGCAAGAGCTGATCTAGTTTCATTCATTCATTAGGTGTAGGTACATGGCAGCAGAAGCATTGGCGATCGCAGCCGACCGGACCATCCACCGGGAGGTATTGCCCAACGGACTCACCATTTTGACCGAGCAGATGGACCACATCCGCTCGGTTTCGCTGGGGATCTGGTTGAAGGCGGGATCGCGGAATGAAGAGCCGGACGTCAACGGCATTTCGCACTTCGTTGAACACATGGTGTTCAAGGGCACCGAGCACCGCACCGCCGAAGATATCGCGCGCGAGGTCGATTCCATCGGTGGCAACATGGATGCTTTTACCGGCAAGGAGATGGTGTGCTTCAACATCAAGGTGTTGGATGAGCATTTGCCCATAGCCGTCGATGTGCTCAGCGATATGGTGCTGCACCCCATTTTTGACCAGACCGAGGTGGGGCGCGAGCGGGGCGTCATTATCGAAGAGATCAAGATGGACGAGGACAATCCGGATAGTCTAGTCCACGAAATCTTCACGCAGAACTTCTATAAGAACCACGCGCTGGGCAGACCGATTCTGGGGACCAAGGAGACGGTCAGGAAGTTCGACCAGGCAAAGACCTTCGAGTACTACCGCGGCAAGTTTGTGCCGCAGAATCTGGTGATTTCAGCAGCCGGGCATGTGCAGCATGAGGTGATTGTCGATCTGTTGAGCCGGGAGTTTGCGTCGCTCTTGCCGGCAGCCGCGCCGCCGGTGGACACGCCACCGAAGATCAATTCGAGGATCATCCTGCGGAACAAGAAGGCACTGGAACAGGTGCAGATCTGTATCGGGGTGCCATCCTACCGGGTGAATCATGAGAAGCGGTTTGTAGCCTACGTGCTGAATACATTGCTGGGCGGTGGGATGAGCTCGCGGCTGTTTCAGAATGTACGCGAGAAGCAGGGCCTGGTGTACTCGATCTTCTCGGAGCTGAACCCCTATAAAGACACGGGTTGTCTGGCCGTATATGCAGGAACGTCGCGGGAATCGGCGCCCAAGGTGGTGCAGTCGGTTTTGCACGAGTTCCGCGAGATCAAGGCGGGCGAGCTGCCAGAGGAAGAAGTAAAGCGGGCAAAGGACCAGCTCAAGGGCGGCCTGATGCTGAGCCTGGAGTCGTCAACGGCGCGGATGTCGAACTTGGCGCGGCAGGAGATGTATCACGACCGGTTCATGGGTATGGACGAGATCATTGCGAAGGTGCAAGAGGTCACGTTGGAAGACGTGGTGCAGTCGGCCAATGAGATGTTCCGGACGGAAGACATTGCGGTGACGGTGTTAGGGAATTTGAATGGGTTGAAGCTGACGCGGGAGATGCTGATGTGCTGAAAAAGCAGCGACTGGCAATTCGCAATTGGCGCAATTAGCAACTAGCAGTTAGCGCTTAGATAACCACATCCAAACCGGTCTGCGATGGCTCGGGCTCACGTCCTCTAGGCGAAGTGCGAGAGCAGGTGACCATGTTCCCGCAGACTTTGGATGAGTTCATCCCAGCCAATCACGGATGTCGAGTGATTGAGGCGTTCCTTAAGTTCGAACTCTGTTCGGCGCCACCTCACTACTCAGGACGACGCCAGTGTGACAGGCCTGATTTCTGGGGTTCTATGCGAACTTAATAGCTGCGAAGACCAGGAACGCAATTTCGGCGGCGACCAGAGAGATCCACATCTTCTGCCGGAGGCGAGACCTGGAGATGTCGCGCTTGAACTGCGTTTGGGCAGCGAGAATCGCGGGCGCGAGTTCCTGTAGGGGCACCGGCTCCTCAACCACGAGCGGAAGGGCGGTGTAGGAGTGGGCGACGTCGTCGCGCGCAGCATCAGGCAGGTACACTTTGGGCGTGTCGAGCAGGGAAGACCAGTCGAGAATCTGCAGCCAGGTATCAGCCCCCCACGCCTGGAACGGCTGTGAGGTGACTTCGAGCTCAGGCAATCTTTCCGGCGAGAGGCGGTCGCGGACCTGACCCAGCAGCGAGTGCCACCAAGGATGCGCGACCTCGTCTCCAACCAACTCGCCCACATCGATGGGAGTGGAAGTGAGTTCGAGTGGCGGCAGGACTTCGGGCGATACCACGTCGGCAATGTTGACAAAGACGGTTTTGAACCACGGTGAGGCGAGGCGATCGCCCAACATGACACCCACGAACGCCGGTTTGCAGGTGAGCTGGAGCGGGGGCAGGCGTTCGGGCGCGACTCGATCGATGATGTTGAGCACCAGCGAGCGCCAAAGGGGTACAGTCAGCGAGTCCGGGGGGCCGAATTCGAGGTTGTTCATTACCTATTGTGATTGTAGCAGCATAGGCGTGCGGGTGACCGGTAGCTGGGATTAGCGCCTACCGATTAGCAACTAGCGTTTGGCTTTTCGCTATTGGCCCTTTGCTTTTCGAAAAGACTTGGACGGTCCGAGCATCAGGCCGAATTCGAATGCTGCGACAACTAAAGTCTCCCAGAGTCGTTGGTTGAGGAGTCCTGCGATGGTCCCCAGGGCAGGCAGAGCGTGGCCCACATGCTCCAGGCGCAGGGGGCCGATGTTGATGAGCTGGCCCAAGATGAGCATGACAACGACAACAAATACGCCAACGCATCCGGAGATGGCAAAGACCTTGAACATTGGCTTGTTGCCCTGGTCCGAATCAACCTCAAGCTTTCCGTGTCAGGTGGCGGATTCCGTCGGCGCCTGCGACGATCACGTCGTTGGCTATTCCCAGGAAAAGTCCGTGTTCGACGATGCCAGCGCGTGCACCGAGCTTTGCTGCCAGCTCGCTCGCGTCGGGGATGGGTCCGAAGTGGCAGTCCATGATCATATTGCCCGAGTCGGTCACGTACTGCGATCCGTCTTTGTACTTGCGGATTACGGCCTTGCATCCGAGGGATTGGAGGAAACGCATCTGCGATTGCCAACCGAACGGACTGACTTCCACCGGCACTGCGAACCGTGTGCCGAGGCGATCAGACAACTTGCTGTCGTCCACGACGATGATTTCGCGCGCACTCGCCTGGGCGACGATCTTCTCGCGGAACAGCGCGCCGCCCCCGCCTTTGATGAGATTGAACTGCGGATCCACTTCGTCCGCGCCGTCGATGGTGACGTTGATCTTGAGCGGAAGGGAGTCGTCCATCATCGAGATTCCCAGCTCTCGAGCGGCCTCCTCCGTAGCCTTCGAAGTTGCAAATGCCGTGATGCTTGTCAGTGCGCCATTGCGCAGCAGTTCGCCGATCTTGCGGGTGGCGAAGATGGCGGTCGAGCCGGTGCCGAGTCCGACGACCATTCCGGATTGGACAAACTGCACGGCAAATTCTGCAGCTTCCTGTTTGAGCCTGGCTCGCGGATCGGCAGACGTTTCGGGCACGCGTTCCTCCTATACTGATACGGACAGGAGAATCATGATGGTCGGAAGTCTGGAGGGTCAAGTAGCAATTGTGACGGGCGCCGATGGCGGACTGGGAACGCCGGTAACTAAGGCACTTCTGGCGGCCGGAGCGACGGTTGTCGGAATCGCGCGGTCGATTAGCGTCGGCCCGGCGCATGATGGGCACTTCTATCCGGTGAGCGCGAACTTGATCGATCGGGAGGAAGTGGCATCGCTAGTTGCGAGGCTGGCAGAACAGTTCGGCAAGATTGACATTCTGGTGCATGTAATGGGCGGCTTCGCCGGCGGAGCCAGTATCGCGGAGACCGATGACGCGACGTGGCAGAAGATGATCGACATCAACCTCAATGCCGCGTTTTATGTGTTGCGCCCCGTGATTCCGGTGATGCGCCGAGGCGAGCACGGGCGCATTATAGCGATTGGCAGCCGGCAAGCCGTGCAGCCTGCGCCGGGCGTTGCGGCATACGCGGCATCCAAGGCGGCGCTGGTGTCGCTGGTGCAGACCGCGGCTCTAGAGAATAAAGACAAGAACATCCTCGCCAACGTGATTCTTCCTGGAACGATGGATACTCCGGCGAATCGCGCGGCCATGCCGAAGGCGGACTTCGCAAAGTGGGTGAAGACCTCACATGTCGCGGAGCTGGTGCTGCTGCTCGCGGGCGAAGCGGGCGACGCGATCACGGGAGCGTCGATTCCGGTGTACGGAATCGACGGGTAATTTCTTAGGGAGATCCTAATTAAGTTCCTCGGTTAAAGACCGTCTGTCGAAAGAGCGTTTTTACGGATGGTCTGAAGTCCTAGCAGGCGAGCTTGTGGGTCGCTTCCTTGGGAAAGAAAAAAAACCAGCTTGCGCAAAGAGGGCAAAGCAGGCCACACCGCGATGACAGAAATAGAAGGCCTCAACGGCACGACTGAAGAGGCAACTGAAGAAGTTGTTATCTGGCGTTACGCGGTGTTGCGCTAGCCCCCGGCTCGCACCTCGTCGAGCAAGCGTTTGTCGATATCCTGTAAGGATTTCGGCAATTCGGCGTAATGCAGCTGCTGCGCGGTGCCTTGGCCATCTGAGATCACGTAGCCGACAAACTCTTTAACTTCGCTGGCTTTTTTGTTGTCGGGCTGCGATTTCGGCACCAGTAGAAAGGTGAGGCCGCTGATGGGATAAGCACTCGCCGCGGAAGCTGGCGGGTCAACGATAGGTTGGCGAATATCCTGGCTCAACTGCTGGGCGAAGGCGTCGATGGCGGCCGACGTTCCCTGCTGTGGGCGAGACAAACTCGCCTGCTTTGTTCTGTACTTGCGCGACCGGTAGCTTATTCTCCTCCGTGTAGCTGAGCTCAACGTAACCAATAGCGCCACCAGTCCAGTCACGCCTTCGCTACCTTTGCCGCCGATGCCGGTCGGCCAACTGACGGACAGCCCTTTGCTAACTTTCTTCTGCCAATCGGGACTTACGGCAGCCAGGTAGGTTGTAAAGATGTCGCTGGTGCCGCTGCCATCGGACCGATGAACCACAACGATGTCCTGGTTCGGCAGGTTGACTCCGGGATTGACCTTTTTGATGGCTGGATCCTGCCAGTTCTTAATCGTGCCAAGATAAATCCCCGACAGTGTGGAGCCGCTCAGCTTCAAGGGCTGACTGAGATTGGGTAGATTAAAAGTGATGCAAACCGGACCCGCACTCTCGGGGATCTGCACCAGGGCCGGCATGTCCTTCAGCTGATTGTCGTCGAGGGCGAGATCAGAGGCCCCGAAGTTGATGACGCCCTGCTTCAACTGCTGAATACCGCCTCCGCTCCCGATAGACTGGTAGTTGATTTGCACCCCGGGATGACTGTGCTGGTAATCGTCGATCCAACGGCTCATCACCGGATAAACAAAGGTACTGCCCGCGCCAACGACCTGCCCGCCGGCAGCACTGCGCTGGTTTACCGTCAAACGGTTGGGCTTCGAACTGCAACCGGAGAACGCAAGCGTTAAGACGAGGAGAAACGGAAGTAAGGAGATTCGGTTTTGCACGGACACCTCACACTCGTCGAAACACGCCGTATTCAGCTAAGTATGATGCGGCCGCCGAAGCTGACGTTGGTCTCGCAATATGAGTAGGTGCGGAACTACTGCGATGGTCTGTGCGCATGGAAATTCAAGTGCGGAAATGTGAAGCCTATTTCTGCGTCAGAACTGCGTATGCGTCACTTTCGGGTAGGGATATTTCGAGCTTCATTGTGATTGCTTCTTGCCGGCAGCAGAGGTCAGGCTAGCCGTGCGCAAGAAGTCGTAGTTGGCCGCCGGACTCATCTCGATACCTTGCAGACGTTTCGTGTGCACCAGCACGTTGTCGAGATACCAGAGATTGATGTATGGCAGGTCATCGGCCAAGATCTGTTGCACCTGGTCATAGATAGCTTTGCGCTTTTGCTGGTCAAGGGTCGAACGGCCTTCGCGGATGAGCGCATCAACTTTGGGGTTGGAATAGAATGTGCGATTGGCGCGCTTGGGTGGAAAGCTTGCCGAGTCAAATATGTACTCGAAGATATCAGGGTCCTGGTTTCCGCCGATCCAGCGCATCGAGTACATCTGATACGCGCCCTTGGTGATGTCGCTAAAGAACGTCGCGAACTCGAAGGTGCGAATGTCGAGCGCGATGCCAGCCTCGCGCAATTGCTGCTGGAGAACGGCGGCGAGCAAGCGTGTGGTCTCGTCCGTGGACGACTTCATCGTGATGTGGAGCCGCGCGCCATCCTTTGCGCGATAGCCGGCCTCGTCGAGCATCTTGCGCGCCAGCGCAGGATCGTATGCGTAGCGGGTTACGTCGCCGTCGCAGGCCCAGTGCTGGGGCGGAAGGATGCTGTACGCAGGCTGTGCCTGTCCGCGAAACAGATACTGAATGATCGGCTGGACATTAATGGCGTGTGCCATCGCCTGCCGGACGCGCATGTCTTTCAGCACCGGATCGCGCAGGTTCAGGGCAATATACGCATAGATGGTTCCCGGTGCCTGCATCACTTCGAGATTCGTGTCGCGTTTCAGCGTCAGCACGGTATCCGCGGTCAAGGAATTGATGGTGACGTCGGCGCTGCCTTTGCGGAGTTCTAACGCGCGGGTCGTGGCATCGGGAACCACGTGGAACTCTACTCGTTGCAGGCGCGCATTGTCGGACCAATAGTTCGGATTACGCTCGACTATGACATCCTTGTCCGGCACGGCGCTGACGAAGCGAAACGGACCTGAGCCGTAGGGATGGCGATTGAACTCCTCACCGCTGCCATAAGGGACAACACCGAAAGCGCCATCCGACAGGTTCCAGAGGAGGGAGGCCTGCGGCTCTTTGAGTTGAATGACGAGGGTGAAGTCGTCGGGGGTATCTACGCTCGCGACCTTGCTGTATGTTGCCGCCTTGCCGCTGCGAATTTTGCCACTGATGAGCGAATCGAGTGTCCACTTCACGTCACGTGAGGTAAGTGGCTGGCCATTGTGAAACACCACGCCCTGCCGCAGATGAAACACGTACGTCAGCGGATCGGGAATCTCCCATCGCTGGGCGAGCCACGGCTTCAATTCGAAATGCTCGTCGCGTCGCACAAGCGAGTCGAACAGCAGCTCATCGATCCGCTCCGATTGCGCATCCAGCCCAACCCGAGGATCGAGATTGGTGGGGCTGCTTTCGATCAGGACGACCACGGTGTTGGGGTCAGGCTTCTTTGCGCAGCCAAATTGGAGCAAGAACAAACCGGCTAATAATACCCCGAGCAGGGTGCTGCATCCGGTCGCCTTCATTGGGCGACAGGGTGGGGCCAACAAAACTGACAATCGACAACTGACAACTGACAATTGCCTACCCGTAACTCACCTTCCCGAGAACAACGCTTTGCTTCGCGCCCGTGGCCGACGCTACATTCGACGGCAACTTTCTCCATGTCTGATAGGCCAACAGGGCAAATGCCACCGCCTCCTTTGCTTCAGACGGGAGGCCGAAATCGTCGCTGGTACGCACCCGAATTTTCAGCGGCGTCAGCTCTTCGCGGATCATCCGCATCAACATCACGTTTTTGCTACCGCCGCCGGAGACGATCATCTCGCGATACCGTGAAGGCCAGCGCGAACTCGGCGAAACGTTCTTGGCGTCGGCGGGTAAGACGAGATTGCGTACCGCTAGTCCGATTGACCGGGCCGTTAGCGCGGTGGCCGTAGTCAGGATGTTGTTTTTATCGGCGCGACCACACATCTGCAGGAACGCGGCAGCAAATTCGCGACCGAACTGCTCACGTCCGGCGGTCTTCGGCGGCTCCTGATGAAAGAATGCACGGCGCAGCAGCTGCCGAATGATGTTCTCGATTGGCTCGCCCCTGGCCGCGAGCCTCCCGTTGCGATCGAACGGCATATCGAACAAGCGTTCAGTGACAGCGTCCATCACCATGTTGCCGGGTCCGGTATCGAATGCCATTACTTCATCTGCTTTGGCCCGCGGAGGAATCGCTGTCAAGTTGCCAATGCCGCCGAGGTTTTGGATAATCCGCCCAAACCGCCGGTGGCGAAACAGCACGTAGTCGAGGAACGGAACCAGCGGCGCACCCGTGCCTCCTGCGGCCATGTCTGCCGCACGGAAATCCGACACTACTGGAACACCTACCCGTTGCGCAATAATTGCCCCCTCGCCTGTCTGCCATGTACACCTGACTTCGCAGCCCAAGTACTTGCTCGGTGCGCTTTGGTGATACAGCGTTTGCCCATGACACCCCACCAGCGCGCATTCCAGCTTGGCGCGCCGTTGCGCCGCCAGCACTGCCTTCGCATAGAGTTCGCCAAGGGTGAAATTCAGCCGCGCCAGGTCGGCCACTTTCGTTGCCGAGGCATTCATTGCCTGCAAAACCGCACGGCGCACTGCGGACGGGTAGGGGAAGTGATAGTTCGCCAGCAACTCCAGTTGTGACCGATAACCGCGCCCTTGGATTCGCACCAGCGCGACGTCGATACCGTCGGCGGAGGTGCCGCTCATTACACCTGCGACTATCACCTAGCACACTCCCCAGGCCGGAAGATTGTGCTCCGTCGTACTTCCTCTGTGAACTCCCACACGCGCCGTCGAAGCCTGTCCACGGTTTTCTCGGTTGGGGCTGGCGCCATTCTGGCCTGCACCTCTGGCGACTTTGCCTGGAAGCTTGCGACTCGCCGCGCTTTCTGCGCCACCAGGCGTGCGAACCGTGGATCACCTTCGGCTCTCTGCAAAACCGCTGCGTGCGCCCGCCACACGTGCTCTTCCTTCTGGCATACCAGGAATACGTCAACTCCAGCTTCCAGTGTACCGACGGCCACGTCCTCGATCGACGCTCCGTTCAACACGCCACCCATGTCGAGATCGTCAGAAACCACCAACCCGCGATACCCGATCTTTTTCCGCAACACGCCTTCCACCCAGCGCTTCGAGAGCGACGCCGGCCTGCCGCCGCGAACGATCTTCGGATACGACACGTGCGCCACCATCACAAACGCAAATTCACGGCACAGTTCGCGATACGGCAGCAAGTCTTTGTTCCAAATCTGCTTCCATGTGCGCTCGACTACGGGCAGTGCATGATGGCTGTCCAGCGCCGCTCCTCCGAGACCCGGGAAGTGTTTCCCACAGCCAAGAATACTTGCTTCGTGGAGGCCGATTAGAAACTGCCGTGCATATCTCACAACTTCTGCAGGATCGGCTGAGACGGTTCGCGAGCCCAGCGTCTTGCGTGACGCGTCAAGCTCCAAATCCAGACACGGCGCCAAATCTGCATTGAACCCGAGCGCTCGCGATTGCAGCCCGATCAGCAGCCCATGCTCTCGAAACAGCTTCGCCGATCCTGTCGCCGCCACCTCGCCTGCCGACGGCACCCGCGCAACCGCATCGCGGAAGCGGTCCACTGTGCCGCCCTCCATATCTACACAGCGGAACAACGGACTGCGGACGAACTTCTGAACATCGTGTAACAGGATGTGAGTCTGGCGCGCTTCATCGATATTGCGTCGGAACAGAATCACCCCGCCCGGCCGCAGCGTCGCCAGCGTTGTTTGCAGGTGCGACGACAGCTCGGTGCCGTCGAAGCCCATGATCATGAGCTGTCCCACTTGTTGTCGCAGAGTCTGGCTGGACTTGTTAGGCATGAATACAGCAGTGTAGCGCGGCGCTCCGGCTAGATTGAGTTGTCGATTCAGGTTCTTAGATAAGAATGCTGTCGGCGGCGAAGGCACGCACTCATTCCAACCAAACAGCTGGGCATACTGGCCATTTTGATCATTTTCAAAAAAGCAAACTCGGATTCCCCACATCACGCGGATCAAGAATCAAATCTGCCGTTTCAGCGCATGCAGCAGATTCAGTGCTTCTAGAGGACTGATCGCATTCAGGTCCGTCTCCTTGATCCGGTCCACAATCTTCTGCGACAGCGGCGTAAAGATCGTCAACTGCATGGGCGCCGCCCTCGCGGCTTCGCCACTCGCCAGGTGTGTAACCGCGCTCTGCTCAGCCGACTCATGCTCGGTCAGCACCTCGCGGGCGCGGCGGATCACCTCCGTTGGCAACCCCGCCAGCTTGGCCACTTCAATCCCATAGCTGCGATCCGCCGCGCCCTCGGCCACCTTGCGCAGGAATACCACATTGCCGCCGCTCTCCTTCACGGTGACGTGGAAGTTCTTCACCCCGCTGAGTCGCTCGGCCAGCTCAGTCAGCTCGTGATAGTGCGTCGCAAACAGTGTCTTCGCGCGCGTATTAGCGTGGATGTATTCGATCGCCGCCCACGCGATGGCTAGCCCGTCATACGTCGAAGTCCCACGGCCGACCTCATCCAGCAGAATCAACGAGCGCGGTGTCGCGGTATTCAAGATCGCAGCGGTCTCCGTCATCTCGACCATGAACGTTGAACGCCCGCGCGCGAGGTTGTCGCTTGCACCGATGCGAGTGAAGATGCGATCCACCATTCCCAGCCGCGCCGAACGCGCCGGAACGAACGAGCCCATCTGCGCCATCAGCACAATCAGCGCCGCCTGCCTCAAGTAGGTGGACTTGCCGCCCATGTTGGGTCCGGTAATCACCAGCACCGCGTGGGTGGTGCCGTTTAGGTAGAGGTCGTTAGGCACGAAACGGTCTGACCCACCGGCTAATTCTTGCTGCTCGATTACCGGATGCCGGCCGTCCACAATTTCAATGTCATTCGAATCATCGAACCGTGGGCGGCAATACCCCCGGTTGGCCGATTGCGTCGCGAAGCCAGCCAATACATCGATCTCGGCCAGCGCCAGCGCCGTCTGCCGAATGCGCTTGGCCTCCGCCGCGATCGCGGCCCGAAGCTCGGCAAACAGCCGCCGCTCGATCTCGACGATCTTCTCCTGCGCGTCCAGCACCTTCGCCTCGTACTCCTTGAGCTCGTGAGTGGTGAACCGCTCGGCATTCACCAGCGTCTGCTTGCGCTCGTAATCCACCGGAGCTAGATGCAGGTTCGCTTTCGAAATCTCCAGGTAATAACCGAACACCGAATTGAACTTTACTTTGAGCGATGCGATTCCCGTTCGATGTCGCTCGCGCTGCTCAATCTGCGCGATGTATTGTTTGCTGTTACGGCTTAAGTCGCGCAGCTCGTCCAGCGCGGCGTCGACCCCTAGGCGAATCACGCCTCCCTCAGCTAGTGTCAGCGGCGGCTCATCTTCAATTGAATTCGTGACTCGCTCGTGGACATCGCCCAGCTCGTCGCACTGTGCATGCAACTCCTGCAGCCGCACCGCGTCGAACCGTGCCAGCGCCGACCGCACTCTGGGCAACTTGGCAAACGATGCGGCCAATGTCAGCAAATCCCGCGGATTCGCTGCCTCCAGAGTCACGCGGCTCAGCAGGCGCTCGAGGTCGAGGATGCCATCCATCCCGCCGCGCAACTCCTCGCGCGTTACGAGGTCTCGAACCATCGCTTCGACTGCATCCAGACGCCGCTCAATCTCGCCATGCTCAATCGACGGCCGTAACAGCCACGCTCGCAGCAACCTCTTACCCATCGGCGTCACCGTGCAATCGAGCGAGCGGAACAGCGTCGCACTGCCGCCGGCGCCGGAAAACAGCGGCTCCAGCAGCTCAAGATTGCGCACCGTCACCGCATCCAGCACCAGGCAATCCTGCCGTTCGTAGTAGCCGATGCGGTCCACGTGGCTCAGCAGGCCGCGCTGGGTGGAGCGCACATAATGCAGAATCGCTCCCGCTGCAGTCGCGGCGCTCGTGCGCCCCGCTAGTCCAAAACCTTCCAGCGACATCACGCCAAAATGGTTTTCCACCAGCGGAATCGCGTAGTCCGGCGCGAACACCCAATCTTCCAGTGGAGTCTCAGCCCACGTCGCGTTCTCCAGGCTGGCGATGCGCGGAATTGCTCCAATTACCGTCTGCTGTCGCGGCTGTTCAAACAAGGGTAGGGAAGAGGCGAACAGAACCTCTCTCGGCCGCAGTACGAGCAGTTCTTCGCGCACCCTGCGCGCAGCATCGCCTCCGTGAAATTCTGTCGCACGAAACTCGCCGGTAGATAGATCCAGCACCGCCAGCCCGAGCACATCGGTCTGCTGTACCATACACGCTAGGAAGCTGTTTTCTTCGGCACCGAGTTGAGCATCGGCTGCCGTGCCCGGGGTAACGACGCGCGTCACTTCGCGCTTCACCAGCTTCTTGGCGAATCGGGGGTCCTCCATCTGCTCGCAGATAGCGACCTTGAATCCCTTGCGAATCAGCTTGGCGATGTAATTTTCGGCGGCGTGGTAGGGCACACCGCACATGGGAATGGCGATGCCTTTTTCTTTGTTGCGCGCGGTGAGCGTGATTTGCAGCTCTTTTGCTGCGACCACCGCGTCTTCAAAGAACAGCTCGTAGAAGTCCCCCAGCCGGAAGAACAGCAGCGCGTTGGGATGCTCTTTCTTGACTGCGGCATACTGCCGCATCAACGGCGTGGACGGCTCACTCATCGAAAAAGAAAGTCTATAACACGTGGCCCACCGCGAGCGTGCGTCAGTGGGCTCGCTATACTGTTGATAGTGCGCCCGGTTACCCAGCGCCATATTCGTTGAAGCACATCGGCTACATCCTGCGGTTCTTGTGGAACGCCACGCGCGGGCATCATTTGGCGCCGTGGCGTAGTCCGTATTTGCGCTGGCGCATCGAGACCTACACCGGCGTCAAGATGCAGAGCATCGGATTCCTGGAATTCTGGGAATTTGTCTGGCGCGAAAAGAAAGAACTCGTGCGTTTCCTGCAATGGACGGGCGAGATGGAGCGTTACGCGCGGGTGAAACCCAAGAATCCCTAGCCACACTACCCGCCAACAATCACGCTGACCGGCTCACCCTCCCTCACGGCCAGGTTTTTCGCTGCCGAATCCTGACGCGCCGCGATTTCCAGATACCCCGAGCTGCCGATGATGGCAAACAGGCCTTCTGCGCCGCCTTCTGCATACGAGCCGCATATACGCGTGATCAGACGTCCGGCAATACGTATATGAATTGTTGACGAAGAAGCTGAATCCAGCGGTGGAAGATCCGCTTCGGTCAGGTTCGTGATGAGGTTTCCGAACTTATCGACCTTCAGAACGGTTGCGCAGAGCTCGCCTTGCCCGTTGCGCTCAACACCGGCAATCGGCAGGCGACTATAGTCCGTAATCTCTGGCCCCAAGTCCGCAGGTGCGACTCCCTTGGCAAGCCACCCCGCGACAGGTGAGAAGATGTCGCGCCCGTGAAACGTCTGGCTCACCGGCTGGAGAAAATAGCGCTCGGCTGTAACGTGGCGCACCGTAAATCGCGGCTCGCGCGACTCAATCAGCGTCAGCAGGCCATTGTCTGGGGCGACAAAGACGTAGTCTTCCGTTTCCGCCACGATGGGCCGTCGCTCGCTGCCAACTCCCGGATCCACCACGATCAGGTGCACGGTTCTCGGCGGAAAATAGCGATATGCCTGCGCAATCGTGAGCGCGCCGTCGAGAATATCGAACGAGCGTACCGCATGCGAAATGTCGACGATTCGGACCTCCGCCTCAATGTTCAACACGACTCCGTGCATGATCCCCACAAAGGGGTCCTGCAAACCGAAGTCCGTCGTAAAGGTGACGATGCGCGTCTCAGGCATTCCCCAGCAAGCTATTCGCTCGGCCTGCGCCCGTCAAGCCGAGAAAACGCTGCCCATTGCTCCGCAAAAAAGGGCCCCGAAAGGCGGCCTGTACCCGACTCACACCCCACTACCGAATCTCCACATCGCCCGAGCCGGTTGAAATCTCTACTTCTGGCCCTCCACCGCGTACCGCGCCTCTCAATTCGCGCCGGTTGAACGTGCCCTGCACCGTGATTGGCAACTCGGAATGAATCGAGCCTGAGCCGGTGTGCACGTTCAAGTCGAAACCACCGCTAGAGCCCAGCGCCAGCCGCACGCCTCCCGAGCCGGTATGCAATTGCCAGGGCCCCTTCACGCTTCCATCGGCGCTGATGTGTCCGCTGCCGGTGCGTCCGCGCAATCCGCCGTTCACGCCGCGAAGGTCGATGCCACCCGAGCCGGTGTGCGCTTCCACGTCACCACTTCCAGTTAGGTCGGCTTGAATCGAGCCACTTCCGGTGCTGGCGTACAATGGCGCAGAAACGGCGTCGGCGTGAATACTACCGCTGCCCGTCTCCAGCCGCGACTGCGGACCCAGGTCGCGCACACGAATGCTTCCCGATCCTGTGTGGAGCTTGGCCGACGCGCGTACACCTTCCACCGAAATCTCCCCCGAACCGGTGTTCACCGCCAATGCGGTGTCAGGCGGCAAGGTGATCTCGTAGGAAATGGAAACATGTCGCCGCACGTCTTCCGGCAGTTCGTAGCCAATGCGAATCGAATTGCCACTCTGCCTTACAGGAGGATTGGATTCCACGCTCCGCACCGCTGCGTCAGCGTCTCCGCCCCACCAGTCATTGCTGCTGTGCACTGTGGCGTGAATCACCACTTGGTTGGAATTGCCTGTGCGGATATTCACGCTTCCCGAGCCGGTGTTGAGATCGAGATTAGATGCGCCCGATACGCTCAGTGTCTTGTCAAAGTGCCCCTCTGCGCGCGCGAACGCGACCACGGAAAACAGCAGGAGAGTAGATAGCACAACCGGGAGGTGTCGTTTCATAGCTTTGCTCCGTACTTACGAATGAAGTGGAACAGAAATTTGGTCTGCCGACCGCGGCAGCCCACAGCAGGAGTGAAGAGGGCTACTGCTGCAATACGACTTGGTCGCCTTCCTTTAGGCCTGACAGCACTTCGGTCTTCGCTCCATTCGAGATCCCGATGTTCAACGCAACCTTGCGCTTGCCATCCTTGGCCTTCGGATCAGGCACTTCCGTTGAGGCCTTCTTGTCTTTGTCATACAGAATCGCGCCCTCCGGAATCATCAGCACGTTCTTGTGCTCGTCGAGGATGATTTCGGCGTTGGCCGTCATCTCAGCCTTCAATTCGCCGCCCGGATTGTTGATCGAAACGCGGACTTCGAAGGTGGTGACATTGTCCTTCTCCGCGCCCATGGGCGAAATCTTGGTTACCTTCCCGGTGAACGTCTTGTCTTTAAACGTCTCCACGCGAATTCTTGCCGGCTGGCCCAGATACACTTTGCCTATGTCGCTCTCGTCTACCTTACCTTTGACGTAAACCTCGCTGGTGTCGCCAAGCGTCATCACCAGCGTCGCCGCGGAGCCCATTACCAGGATGGAGCTGACCGCATCGCCCATCTCCACGTCGCGCGACAGGACGATGCCGTCGATTGGTGCAATAATCGTGGTGTAGCTCAGTTGCTCTTCCAGCTGGTTTAGCGTGGCGTTGCTCTTTTGCACGTCCGCCTGTGCCTGGGCAACTTTGGCCTTGCTGACTACAAGCTGCGCCTTGGCCACATCGCGCTTGTTTACCGCGAGAATGTACGCGCGTTGCGCATCATCCAGGGCCGACGTCGACACGACTCCGCTCTTGGCCATCTCCTGCGCACGTTCGTACGCCCGCTGCAGGGTGGGAATATCTACGCCCTGGGCGTCTACTTCGGCCTTCTTCATGTCGGCTTCAGCCGCCTTCAGGTTGGATTCGGCCGACAATAGTTGCGCCTTCGCCGAATTCACCTGGGCCTCGATCTCGACACGATCCAACTCGGCCAGCACCTGCCCCTGCTTCACCCTGTCTCCGCTGTCCACATAGAGCTTCTTCACGATGCCGCTGGCTTTCGACTTGATTTCGACTTTGGTAATCGGAGTGACTTTGCCGGTTGCGACCACACTCTTGGCGAGGTCGCCTTTTTCTACCTTGGCCAGCTTCGTGGGATCGATCTTGGTGCCGCCGCGAGTAGCCGCCACCGCCACTACGACCAGCCCCACTACCGCCACGGCAACAACCGTGATGATGAGCAAACGTTTCTTTTTCTTCTTACCGTTGCCGTTTCCGTTGGCCACAACCGCCTCCCGACGTATTTCAGCTTCCCGTGTCTGATTGCTTGTACGTTTCAGTTTGAGGAGAAGTTCCGTGCCGAAAGAGGAAAAACGCTGGTCCCGACGTACGCCTTCGTTAGTTAGACCGTTTTGGGAGGGGAAACGATAGCAGACTCCACACAGGCGGTTAAACAACTGAACCGGATTGACTTATCTCGTCTGAAGCTTATCCTAGCCCGGCTTCGATGCTAACATTTCTGGTTAATGGTTACCTTTGTGGTGCTGCGCATTGCCGCAGTCATCCTTCTGGTCGCGGCCAACGCATTCTTTGTGGCGGCTGAATTTGCCCTCGTCAGCATCCGTGAGACCCGTCTGGAACAGCTTCTTGCCGCCCGACGCATGGGCGCGCGCACTGTCCAAAAACTTCACCAGAAACTGGACGAATTTATCGCGGCCGTGCAGTTCGGTGTAACCATGGCCAGCCTAGCTTTGGGCTGGATCGGCGAAGCGGCGATGGCGCGCCTGATCGAGCCTCTGTTCCGCCGCCTACCGCACGCCCACATCTATGCGCATGCCGTTAGTATCACTGTCGCCTTCCTGCTCATTACCTATATGCACGTGATTCTGGGCGAGATCGTGCCCAAATCGCTGGCGCTGCAACGCACCGAGACCGTGGCCCTCGCTGTGGCCGGGCCTATCGATTTTTTCATGACCCTGGCCGCTCCGCTGCTGGCCATCATGACTACCTCCGCCCGGATCGTGCTGAGGGCTTTCGGCACCAAGCAGGTACGTGAGGGCGGCGTACACTCCTCCGAAGAGCTCAAGTTGATTGTGTCCGCCAGTCATCGCACCGGAGTTCTGGAAGCGCCGCAGGAGCAGATGATCCAGCGCGCGCTCGAACTGGAGAACATCGTCGTCCGCGAGGTCATGGTTCCACGGCCGGACATCTTCTCTCTTCCCGGCGATATGCCGCTCGACGAAGCCTTCCAGCGCGTCGCCGAGGAAACCCACTCCCGCGTTCCCGTCTATGACTCGCAGCGCGGCCCGGAGCACATCATCGGAGTTCTATATGCTCGTGACTTGCTGCGTTGGCTTAGCTATCGCGGAGGTACTCCCGGCGCCGGCCATCCGCATGCCTGGTCGAGTGAGCTGAAAGTGCGACATCTGATGCGCGAAGTGCTGGTGGTACCAGAGACGAAGCCGCTAACTGACCTTCTCCTGGAATTCAAGCAGAAAAAGCGTCACCTCGCCGTCGTGGTGGACGAGTTCGGTTCCACCGCAGGCGTCGTCACCGTGGAAGACATCCTGGAACAACTTGTCGGAGAGATCGAAGACGAATACGAGATTGCCGAGCCCGTCATCTCCCCGGGGGAAACCACGATGGTGCTCGATGGCGGCACCAACATCCGCGATCTCGAGTCGGAGTACCATATCACCTTGCCCCGTGATGAGGGATTCGAGACCCTCGCCGGATTCGTGCTGGCGAAGCTGCAACGCATCCCGCAGCCCGGCGACAATTTCGAGTTCGAAGGCCGCCGCTACACTGTCGTCGGCCTCGACAACCTCCGCGTCGATTCCGTCAAGATCGAAACCTTGCAATCGCAACCTCCCACACCAACTGCAGCCGTGTCATCCTGAGCGCCCCCTCTGTTACTCTCCTACAGAGGTGATCTGACAACTAGCTAACTGCCGACCCTGACAACTATCCACTATCCACCGTCCACTAAACTGACATCGTGCTCCGTTACCTCCTCACGCGCCTTGCCTACATGCTGCCGGTCATCTGGCTCGTCGTTTCGGTCGTCTTTCTGCTGATTCACCTCGTGCCCGGCGATCCTATCCAGCAGATGCTTGGCGAAGGCGTCCCCGCGGCCGACATCGCCGCCGCGCGCCACGCTTACGGACTCGACGTTCCTCTCGGCACCCAATACGTGAACTATTGGCGCGGCCTGCTGCACGGAGACATGGGAAAGTCGCTCCGCTACAATCAAAACGTCGGCCAGATCATCGCCCAGGCTTATCCCTGGACGCTGCAACTTACCGTCGCCGCTCTCAGCGTCGCATTAATCCTTGCAATTCCAGCAGGCGTGCGCTCAGCACTCCATCGCAATCGCTGGGATGATCGCGCCCTCAGCTTCGTCTCGCTGCTGGGGCTGTCATTCCCCAACTTCGCGCTGGGCCCGATACTGATTCTGTTCTTTGCCATTGGCCTTGGCTGGTTGCCGGTTTCGGGTTCCGGTTCCTGGCAACACCTTGTACTCCCGGCGATCACCATGGGAGGCGCGCTGGCTGCAATCCTCACCCGCATGGTGCGCACGTCGATGCTGGAAGAACTCAGCCAGGACTATATCCGCACTGCCCGCGCCAAGGGTCTGCCAGAGCGTACCGTTGTCTATCGCCATGCGTTGCGCAACGCGATGATTCCGGTGCTGACCGTCGTGGGTCTGCAGTTCGGCGCGATGCTCGCCGGAGCCGTCGTCACCGAAACAATCTTCTCCTGGCCAGGCATCGGCCGTCTCACCGTGCAGGCCATCTCCAATCGCGATTATTACCTGGTGCAAGGCTGCATCCTTGTCATCGGCCTGACGTATGTGTTGGTGAATTTCCTAACTGACCTGACCTATTCAGCGCTAAATCCCCGTATTAGGCAATGAGAGGAATTGTCATTACCTGCCTGCCCCGGCAGGTGAGGCATCTGCTTTATCGACTGCTGACAACTGCGCACCGCCCCGTCCGCGTAGGAGCGACGCTACCCCACTCTTCGTCCCGCCACCACGGCCGCAGGATTGTGGACAAACAGCGCTTCGGCGACTGCGCCTCCGGCAAGAGACTCGACTCGCTTGCGCGCCTCCGAGAGAACTGGCGGTCGCAGATGCAAATCGTGCGCGTCCGTTGCCACGATGTGAATCGCCCGCTTCTGCAGCAGCTTCTCTACGGCTTTCTTCGAATGCGATCCCCAGAACCCAGTAAAGGCATTGGCGGTCACCTGCGAAAGGCATCCCATCTTGATGAACTCCTGCACCTGGCCCAGATTCTTCATGAGGTAAGCATTGCGCTCCGGATGAGTGATGATCGGCACCATACCGCGGCTGATGAGCATCATCACCATCTCCGAAGCGTTCGTGGGAATACTCTGGTGGTCGAACTCGATCATCAGGTACTGCGTCTCGCCGACGGCAAACCTCTGAGGTTCGTTCATGGCCGCTTCCAGATTCCGCGGCGAAAGATGAAAGTCGCAGCCAATCGTGAACGTCAGCCGCTCTCCCGCAACCTCGCTCAGAGTCGCGAGCATATTCGTGAAGTACGCCCGGTCGTATTCGTAATTTCCGTTGCAATGCGGAGTGGCGACGATATGCGTAATCCCGTCACGCGCCGCCGTGCGACACATCTGTGCCGTCGTCTCCCAGGTCGCGGAACCGTCGTCGATGCCGGGAAGGATGTGGCAGTGAATGTCGACCATAGTCGCTCGCCCTAAACTAAAAGCCAGAGGCAACCGCGAGTTACGCAGATTAACGCAGATCGGTGTTGATTTATGAGACCTCGAAACTTATCCGCTTAATCCGCGGTTACTTTGATTATTTGTCCTCTGTACTACTAATCTCCAAAATCTTCGCAAGTGGCGACGAAATTCTCATGCTGCGGCTACGAGTTGTTTTACCGTGGAGTTGAGGGCGGTCAGGATGGCCGTAATGGCCTTTCGTCCGCCCACCGTGAGTTGGTAGCGATGGGTTCCCGGAAGCTTGTGAATCAATCCGTGGGCGCGGAGTAGGCGCAGTCTTCGGCTGACCCAGGCCGAGCGGCGGCGAGCTT
>Ga0306925_10000393_pt1 | contig 30997 bp, 28 predicted proteins | sample flu12Cox44000176_FD_203755 | JGI IMG/M metagenome (GOLD analysis project Ga0306925, IMG submission 203755) | Lab enrichment of tropical soil microbial communities from Luquillo Experimental Forest, Puerto Rico - flux8day.12C.oxic.44.000.176 (v2)... | ecosystem: Environmental > Terrestrial >... | reverse complement strand
ATGTCGCGACTCGCGCGCGCCCGCATGCAGATCAAGGCCTATCTCGACGGCGAACGCCCCGCGCTTCGCCGTATCAAATAAGTCGAGGAAGAAGACGATGACCGATCGAGATTCACCCGTGACCGAGGACGAGCTTCACGCCTATGTCGACGATGAGATTGCGGCCGATCGCCGTGGCGCCGTCGAGGCGTGGCTTGCATCCCATCCGGAAGATGCCGCCCGCGTCGCCCAGTGGCGGGCGCAGGCCGATGCGATCCGCGCGCACTACGGCAACCTCGCCTCCGAACCAGTCCCCGCACGCTTCGACCTCGACAAGCTCGCCCGCGGCGCACGCTCCTGGCGCGCAATTGCCGCCGCGGCGGTGATCATGGCGTTTCTCGTTGGCGGCGTCGTCGGCTGGATGGCGCGTGGGGCATCGGCGGCGGCGCCGAGCCGCTTCGATACGTTCACCGCGCAGGCGCTCGATGCCCACAAGGTCTACGTGGTCGAGGTGCGCCATCCGGTCGAGGTTACCGGCGGCGAGCGGCCGCATTTGGTGCAATGGCTGTCGAAACGTCTCGACTACGAACTGCGCATACCTGAGCTCGAGCCGAGCGGATTGAAGCTGGTGGGCGGACGGCTGCTGCCGGGTCCGTTTGGCCCGGCCGCATTCTGCATGTATGAAGGCCCCTCCGGCGAGCGCTTTACTATCTACTATGCGCGCACGGATTCGCCGCAGACCGCCATGCGTTACCGCGAGGCTGATCGCTTCGCCGCCGTGTATTGGGTCGAGCACGGGCTCGCTTACGTGGTGAGTGGACCCGCCGACCGCGAGCGTCTGCTTAATGTCGCGCAGGCGGCTTACGACCAAATCGACAAGGGCACACCGCAGGCACGGCCGTGACGCGCCATCTCGCCGCGGCCGACGAGCAAGCGTCGTTGTCCGTCACCCCATGTCCTTCCTCGGATCATGCGGCTTGGTCTTTCGCCATTTGCGCATCAGCTCTTCGAGCTCCGTATCGCCGCCGTCGGGCAACACGATACGCACGGCGGCGAGCAGGTCGCCTTTGCCGTCCTTCGCGGGAAAGCCCTTGCCTTTGAGACGGAAGGTGCGCCCAGAGCTGGTGCCGGGAGGAATGGCAAGCTCGACCGCGCCCTCGAGCGTCGGCACGCGCACCTTGGCGCCGAGCACCGCCTCGTAGAGCGTGATCGGAAGCTCGAGCCGCAAATCGGCACCCGTGCGCGTAAACAGCGGATGCGGCGCGATCGAAACGACGATCAGAAGATCGCCAGCATGGCCGCCAGCGCCGGCGGTCCCCTGCCCTTTCAGCCGGATGGTCTGGCCGTCGTTTAGCCCGGCCGGGATCTTCACGTCGACCTCCCTCCCGGCCGGCAGCGCCACCCGCTTGTTCGTGCCCTTGGCCGCTTCCGGCAACGTGATGGTCAGCCTGGCGGTGATGTCCCGGCCGACACCAACGTCCTCCTGCTCGAAGTGGAAACCGCCCGAACGCGCCGCGCCCCCGAACGCCTCCTTCAAAATATCCTCGAAGCCGCCGAAGCCGCTAAATCCGCCGCCGGCGCGGCCGCGGGCGTGTTGAAAGCCGTCGCGCCCGAAGCTGAACGTTTCAAAACCGCCTTCCCGGCCGAAGCCGCCGCCCGGCCCGCGCCGGCCGCCGAAACCTTCGAAGCCCTGGAAACGTGGCTTGCCCTCGGCGTCGATCTCGCCGCGATCGAAGGCTTTGCGCTTGTCCGCTTCGCCCAGGATTTCATAAGCAGCGTTCAACTCGGCAAAGCGCGCGGCTGCCCTCGGATCATGCTTGTTGGCGTCCGGATGCAGCTTCTTCGCCTGCCGGCGGAACGCACTTTTGATCTCGCCGGCACTCGCTGTCTTCGACACCCCCAGGACATCATAGGGGTCACGCATCCTCAATCCCTCTCAGGCACGTCGCCATTGGTTATGCCGGGTACAGCCCCAACTCTTCTTGCTCAATGTGGGGAGCAGGGCCCCAGACCGCAACGAGGGACGCCCACCCGGACGGGTCGAGCGCCTGCGATCGGGCATGACCTCTCACGCCGCCTGACGGTGTTATGGTTTGCGCTGTCCGGTGCGTCCGGCAACGGTGGAAGGGAGGTTTTGCGTCCGAACGCGCTCTCCATCTAGAGTGACTGCTTGCCGGGCGGCAAAGCCCAGGGGCAAGGTTGCAAGGGGGACGAATGTCGCGGGTCAAGCTCACCATCGCCACCACCGACTATGATCATTTTCGAGACTTCCGTCTCGGCATCGTCAACGCCGAGGGCATCGACCACACCTGGCTTACGCTCGGCCACCATGAAGTGTTCGCGCGCTTCACCTTCAATCGCGAGTGGGAGGTGAGCGAGCTGTCGTTTGCGAAATTCTGCGCGCAGGTGACACGCAGCACACCCGACATTATCGGCCTTCCGGTCGTCTGTTCGCGCCTGTTTCGGTTCTCGTCGTTCTACGTGAATAAGAAGAGCAAGATCAAAACGGCAGCCGATCTGCGGGGTAAGACGATCGGCTCGCCTGAATGGGCCCATACGGCCGCGGTCTATATGCGCGGCTGGCTCAATGACGAGCACGGCATCGGGCTGCGCGACATCCACTGGTATCAGGCGGGCGCTAACGAGGCCGGCCGCGTCGAGAAGGTCGAGCTTGATCTTCCAACGGGGGTGAAGCTCACCCGCGTCAACGATAAATCTTTGAGCGAGATGATCGCGTCGGGTGAGATCGACTGCGCGCTGATCGCCCGTCCGCCGAATTCGTTCCTGCAGGGCCATCCGGACGTGGTGCGCTTGTTTCCGAACTATCTGGAGATGGAGGAGGCCTACTACGAGCAGACCAAGGTGTGGCCCATCATGCACATCATCGCGATCCAGAGGCGGGTGCTCGAGGAGCATCCCTGGGTCGCGCGCAACCTTTACAACGCCTTCGTCGAATCGAAGCGCCGCAGCCTCGAGCGCCTGCTCGATCCCGCGGTCTCGCGCTATCCGCTCGCCTGGCTGCCGAGCTATGCGCGCAAGATGTACGACCGGTTCGACGGCGACCCTTTCCCTTACGGCATCGAAGAGAACCGGCCGACGCTGGAGCAGTTTCTGCGCTACACCCGCGAGCAGGGGATCGCGCACCGCCACGCCGCGCCCGAGGAGATTTTCCCCGAGGGGATCATGACCGCGGTCAGAGTGTAACGCGAGGGCGCTGCCCTAGGTGTTGTTCCAAGGCCGCAAATTGCGCACTTCCCACTTGCCGCGCTTGGCGCGGCAGGCCGCGCCCTGCAACCACGACTCGCTGCCGTTCTTCACGTAGCTGGCGAGAAAATCGCGGCACGTGATCCCATCCTGACTGTAGTCCGAGGCGAGCGGTGTAATGGTGCCGCGGGCCCCGGTCTTCGGATTCTCCCATGGCACGCTGCTGTACTTGCCGCCCTTGATCAAAACCTCGCTCACGGCGGCGCGGGCGATGGCGAGGTCGGTCTCCGCCGGCATCTCCGCAGTCGCCTTGGGCGTTGCGGCTCGGGGCGAGTCGGCCTCAGCGGCCGCGCCGGCATCCGTGTTCGCAAGCGGGGCGTGGAGCTGGTAGGAGACGCTGCAGCCGCCTCCCATCAGCGCAAAGGCGAGCAACCACGCGCGCGCCTGCAGGCGCCGCATCGCCACGTGCCATGAGCCCGAGGTTCCTCTATAACGGGGCTGCTGGAACAGCGAGCTTGGCGCCGACGCCACCACCCGGATACTCCGCAGAATGTCTGAATCAGCTCCGATAGAACACCCGGCCGGGTTAACAAGTAGTGATTTCACCGAGGCTGACGAGCCTTTGGGGCTGTTTGCCGCCTGGTTCGAGGAAGCGACCCGGAGCGAGCCGCGCGATCCCACCGCCATGTCGCTCGCCACCGTCGACGAGGACGGCCTGCCCAATGTCCGCATGGTGCTTATGAAGAGTTTCGGTGAGCGGGGCTTCGTATTCTACACCAATATCGATAGCCAGAAGGGCCGGGAATTGGATCGCGAGCACAAAGGCGCACTCCTTTTTCATTGGAAATCGCTCAATCGGCAGGTGCGATTGCGCGGCCCCGTGGAACGGATCGAAGATGCGGAAGCGGATGCCTATTTTGCGACCCGCCCGCGCCTCACCCAGATCGGCACCTGGGCCAGCAAGCAGTCGGCACCGCTCGAGAGCCCGCACGCGTTCAAGAAGGCGATCGCGTTTTACGCCGCGAAATTTGCCGTTGGGGCGATTCCAAGACCGCCGAATTGGACCGGCTACCGCCTCCAGCCGCTCCTGATCGAGTTCTGGCAAGACCGGCCATTCAGGCTGCACGACCGGGTCGAGTTCCGGCGCGAAGCGCTCGAGGCGCCCTGGCATAGGACGCGGCTCTATCCGTGATCGCGTCGCCCGGCCAGGCGGAAGCCGGTTAGGCCCCGAAAACGCAACAGCGCCGCAGCGGTTTCTGGTTTCGCCGGAACGCAAACCGCTCTAGCATTGGTCAAGGTTTTGGGATTTGACTTCATGGCGACGCCGCACTCGAACCAGCCGCGCCGCGCCCTCCTGCTCACCGGAGCGAGCCGTGGCATCGGCCATGCCACGGTCAAGCGATTTTCGGCGGCCGGGTGGCGCGTGATTACCTGCTCGCGCCACCCGTTCCCGGAGAATTGCCCCTGGGAAATGGGGCCCGAAGATCATATCCAGGTCGATCTTGCCGATCCCGACCGCACGCTCTCCGCCATCGCCGACATCAAGCAGCGGCTCGAGAACGGGGAACTGCACGCCCTCGTCAACAACGCCGCGATCTCGCCCAAGGCCAACGGCGGCACGCGTCTCTCCTCGATCGATACCACCGTCGATGTTTGGGACCACGTGTTCCGGGTGAACTTCTTCGCGCCGATCATGCTCGCGCGCGGCCTGTTGGAAGAGCTCAAGGCCGCCAAGGGCTCCGTCGTCAACGTCACCTCCATCGCCGGCTCGCGTGTTCACCCCTTCGCGGGCGCCGCGTACGCCACCTCAAAAGCGGCGCTGGCTGCGCTCACCCGCGAGATGGCGGCTGATTTCGGTCCGCTCGGCATCCGCGTCAACGCCATCGCGCCGGGCGAAATCGATACTACGATCCTGTCCCCCGGGACCTCGGAAATCGTGGCCCATCAAATTCCGATGCACCGGCTCGGCACCCCTGACGAAGTTGCCAAGATCATCTACGTGCTATGCACCGACACCTCGTCCTACGTGAACGGCGCCGAAATTCACATCAACGGAGGCCAGCACGTTTGAGGACGAAAGGACTGACGACGGGGGCGGACGGCAACGACCGTCGTCGGTACTTTCGGTTCAAAGCCACTTCTTCCATTTGAAGACGAAGTACGGCAGCGCGGCGGCGAGCAGCATCAGCACGATCGCAACGGGATAGCCGAGTTGCCAGTCGAGCTCCGGCATGTGCTTGAAATTCATGCCGTAGATTGACGCGATCAACGTTGGCGGCATCAGCGCCACGGCCGCGACCGAAAAAATCTTGATGACGTTGTTCTGTTCGATGGTGACCACCCCGAGCATGGCGTCGAGCAGGAACTGAATCTTGTTCGAGAGATAGGCAGCGTGATCGGACAACGAGTGGACGTCGCGCTGCATTCCGCGCAGCTGAGCACGCGACTCTTTCGCCCAACGCATGCTGTCGGCTTCGTTGGCGAGGTAGAGCAGTAGCCGCCCGATCGAGACCAGACTCTCACGCACCTTGGAAGCGAGGTCGCCCTTCTTCCCGATCGTCTTGAGGATTTCGTTGTAGCTTCGACTGCGGTCGGCGCCTCCGGCCTCCGGCTCGAAAATATCGTGCGAGATCTGGTCGACCTCGGAACCGATGCGCTCCAAAATGTCGGCCGCACGATCGATGACGGCGTCGAGCAGGTCCATCATGACCGATTCCCCGGTCACGGTCGGCGAGCAAACCCGAGCGAGCTTGTTGCCCACGATCATGAATGGCCGCGGCTCGTCGTAGCGCACCGTAATTAGCCGGTGGCCGGACAGGATAAAGGTCACCGGCGTCGTCTTCGGGGCGTCGGTGTCGGATTGGCACATCAACGTCGCGGTCATGTAACGCGCGCCATTTTCGACGTAGAGGCGGCTCGTGACCTCGATTTCCTGCATCTCTTCGCGCGTGGGAACGGCCATGCCGACCTTGCGCTCGACGATCTTGTCTTCCTCATGGGTCGGGTTCACGAGATCGAACCAGACCGCGCTGTCGGGGACGTCGACATCCGACGTGACCGCCATGCGGTCGAGCGATGTGCCGCGCGGAACGTAGACCCACAGCATGACCCCTCCGCCAGCCCCGGCGCGTCTTGGTTCGCGGGCGAGCGCGGTGCGCCGCCAGCGATCTCATGGCGCCAGTGATGGCCTAATCGAGCCTGTTCTTGCAAGAACAATGAGCGGGGATGCAAGCAACGCCGCGGGGCCGAAGCCCGAGCGGCTTGCGGACGGACTTGATCGTGCGGGGAAACGCTTGCGGGAGGCGACGTCTGCGCGGAACGATCAGGCCGCCAACCCCGCGATCCACTTGTCCGGTTGATGGACGGCCGGGGCATAGGCGGGGTTCTTGACCTCGCTCCGGTACGGCAGCGCCGCCGCAACAGCGGGTATTCCGATCTCGCCGTAGCGGCTGTCGAGACTTGATTTGTCGCGGCGGGCGTTTTCACCGGATTGCGCCGCAGTGTTCTTGGTCATTGTCTGCTCCGTGGGAACTCTCAATTCTCACCCGTTCGTCTGCTGGGCAGGTTTGAGATGGCGAGCGAGTGCGGCCGAAATGCGCAACAAATCGTGTCCTATCGTGACATTTCAGACGGAGCGTAAAGGGATTTGGGACTCATTGCTGCCGATGGCCGTGGAGATCGATCTCCGGGGAGGCCGCCGGCCGCGTGTTTGCTTGCACCCCCATGGCGCCTCCAACATGGTAAACCCCAAGTTAAGATATTGGCGTTAGGCTCTTCGGTGCGGCCGGGACTGATTCCGGGTCGCGGGAGAGGCAACTTTCCACGGCATGGGTCCAAACTGCGGCATTCCTGCAACAGGTTCCGACGACTATGGAATTGGGGCCCTTATCGCGCTGGAACTGCGGAGTTCTTTTAGTTACCTAATTGGAGCTGAGGGGACTCGAAAGAATCGATTTTGGGGCGCGCCGAGAGCGTGACGGGGGCAGGTATGGCGGTACGGGGAGTCGCATTGCTGCTGGCCGGGCTTTTGCTCGCTGGATGCGTGCACACGCAGTTGGAACCATCCTCCGACGCCGCGATGACTGCGCGCGACAAGAAGCTGCTCGCCAATGCGCCTTATGCGAAAGCGACCATCCCGGTCGCTTACCAGCGCGCAATCGTGCGTTATCACCGCAAAGAAGCGCCCGGTACGATCGTCGTCGATAGCGACGCGCGCTATCTCTATTACGTGCTGCCGGACAACCAGGCGATCCGCTACGGCGTGATCGTGGGCGAAGAAGCGCAGTCGTGGTCCGGCGTCGCGAAGGTTGGCCGCAAGGAAGAATGGCCGTCATGGACGCCGACCGAGGGCGAGAAGAAGCGCCTCGGCCCGCTTCCGAACTATGTCGAAGGCGGACCAGCCAATCCCATGGGCGCGCGCGGGATCTATCTCTACTCCAGCGGCAAGGACACGCTGTACCGCATCCATGGGACCAACCAGCCCGAATGGATCGGACACGCGATTTCGTCGGGCTGCATCCGGATGACCAACGAGGACGTGATCGATCTCTACAACCGCGTCAAAATGGGCACGATCGTGGTGATGCTGGGACCGAGATCGGGTGAGTCGCGGGTAGCGACGGCCGACCCACGCTACAACTACTGAGGGCTCGAGGGGGCTGGGAGCGGCGTCGGGCGGCAGCCCGGCGCCGTTTCATTTTGCGCCGACTTAGGCTTCCATGAGCCGCTCGCGCTTGACCCAATCCAGGGTTTGATCGAGCGCGCGGCCGAGGCGGTCGAACAGTTCGTCGATCTCCGCCGGCGCGATGATGAGCGGCGGACAGATCGATACGATATCGCCGACGAGGAAGCGCACGATCAGTCCCTCCTGTTCGGCGCAGCGCACGGCCCGCGCCCCGACCCCAGCCTTCGCCTCGAACGAACGTTTGGTCTTCTTGTCGGCGACAAGCTCGACGGCGCCGACGAGCCCCAGGCCGCGAGCCTCCCCGACCAGGGGGTGCTTGCCAAGCGCGGCAAGTCGGGCCTGGAACTGCGGCGCCTTGCGCGCGGCCTGCTCGGCGATGCGCTCGCGCGCATAGATGTCGAGCGCCTTGAGCGCCACCGCCGCTGCGACCGGGTGACCCGAATAGGTAAAGCCATGGCCGAAGGTGCCGATCTTGCGGCTCTCGTCCAGCATCGCCTGGTACATCGGCTCGGGCACCGTCAGCGCGGCCATCGGAACGTAGGCCGAAGTCAAGGCCTTCGCGACCGTGATCGAGTGCGGCTCGAACCCAAGCGCCGTGCAACCGAACATTGTTCCCAGCCGGCCGAACCCGCAGATCACCTCGTCCGAGATCATGTACACGTCGTATGCCCGGCAGACCTTCATCATTTCCCGAAAATAGGTTTTCGGCGGCACGATCACGCCGCCGGCGCCCATCACTGGCTCCGCGATGAAGGCGGCGACTGTCTCTGGATCCTCCCTGCGAATGAGCTCTTCGAGTTCGTCCGCCAGTCGCCGCGCGAATTCCTCTTCGGTCTCACCCGCATGGGCGAAGCGGTAGTGGTGCGGACAGCCCGTATGCAAAATCCCCGCGATCGGCAGGTCGAAATCCAGCTGATTGTTCGCCAGCCCCGTGAGCGAAGCCGCCGCGACGGTCACACCGTGATAGGCCTTGCGGCGGCTGATGATCTTCTTTTTCCTCGGCCGGCCGAGCGCGTTGTTCATGTACCAGACGAGCTTGACCTGACTGTCGTTCGCCTCCGAACCCGAGGAGCAGAAGAATACCCTCGACGTCGGAACCGGTGCGATTTCCTTGAGCCTTTCGGCGAGCTCGATCGCGGGGTCATGGCTCTTGCCGGTGAAGAGATGGCTGAAGGGGAGCTTGCGCATCTGCGCCGCCGCAGCCTCGACCAACTCTTCGTTGCCGTAGCCCAGCGCGGTGCACCAGAGCCCCGCCATGCCCTCGAGATAGGCCTTGCCTTCGCTGTCGTAGACGAACACGCCCTGCCCGCGCTCGATGATCAGCGGACCGGTTTCGCGCAGGGTCGCGAGGTTGGTGTAGGGGTGAACGAGGGTCTCGAGGTCGCGGACGGCGAGGTTACGAAGCGGCGGCATGGCTTTGCTTTCGGTTTATCAGCGATATAGGCGCTGAAACGAGCCGGCGTCAAAAGGCTCCCGCCTCCCCGGCCGTGGGTGAACTTACGAGGCTCGCGGGCCCGGGCGAGACTCGAAAAACGCAATGTCGCGCCAAGCACCGGCGGTGTCGCCCGCTACGCCCCGGCCGGTTCTTTACCTTCATGGCGCGGCAGACGCCGGGCGCGGCCGTGGCAGCGGTACTTGCGCGGCCTCGTCGCCGGGCTCGCGGACCTCCCACTGGCACATGCGGTGGCCGCCTACGCGTTCGGCTAAATCCACATGGACGTGGTTCTCGTGATAGCCGTCTGAACCAGGACCGAGCACGGTGCTGAAACGGGCGCAGGTATCTTTCCGCAAACGCTCGCGAAAATCCTTGGCCACAGTCGGGTCGGCCAACTCGACGACTGTGCCGTTGGCGAGCTTGAACGAGCGGATGTCGAGCGCGTTGGCCTTGCCGTGCTCGGAGAGCCTCGCTCCGACGATCCGGTTGCGGCCGCGGCAATCATAGGCGGCATAGTTGTCGATGCTTTTGAGCGCTCCCCCCAGCGAGCGCACCGCAGGCACCACGTCCTCGCGCACCCAATGCACGATGGCCTCGGCAAAACTGCAGCGGACGATCGCGGGCGGCGTCACCGCGACCTGCGTCCTGTTGGCGAGCCGCACCGCCTCGAGCCTCACCACGTCGTCCACGGCGCACTCGCCGGATCCGGCCAGCGCCGGCAGCGACGGCGCGACCGCCAATTCGGCCGTGAGCCGCAGCCGGCAGGCCGAGGGCAGCGGCGCCTCCTCGGGCGTCGCTTCTGGCGCGGGCAGGGCGGGTGAAATCTCTACCGGCCGCGAGCGCGGCAATGGGACGACCTTTGCGGCTGCAAAGTCGCAAGGGGCGAAGGCGCAAAGGGCTGCGAGGAGGATGAGCGCGCGGAGGGGCACCCTCGCGATATCGGCAAGGACTGCGACCTTATAGCGACCAATCGGCATTGCTCGGCTGACCCCCGCAAACAACCACGGCACGGCAGTTCCGGCGAAGGCCGGCCTCGGACTTGATCTGGGGTGGCAGCTCCTTCGCCGTAGCAAACGCGCAACCACACTCGCTAGAGTTGGAAAAACGGATGGCAGGCCCGACAGTATGGCTCATTTCGATGTGGTGGTCTGCGGCCTAGGCGCGATGGGGAGCGCGGCGCTCCAGCACGTGGCGCGCAGAGGCAAGCGCGTGCTGGGGCTGGAGCGTTACGCGCCGGGTCACGACCATGGCTCCTCCCATGGCCTGACGCGCATCATTCGACTTGGATACTTCGAACATCCCTCCTATGTCCCCTTGCTGCGCCACGCTTACAAACTGTGGCATGAACTCGAACAAACAATCGGGCGACAGCTTCTCCATGTCACCGGCATCGCGGAGATCGGGCCGCCCGATAGCCGCTTGGTGGGAGGAACGCTCGCCTGCGCCCATCTCCACGACTTGCGCCACGAGCTACTTGCAGCGCCGGAACTGATGCGCCGCTTCCCTGCCTTCAGGGTGCCGCCGAACTATGTCGCCGTCGTCCAACCGGATGGCGGAGTTCTCGAAGTCGAGCCCGCGATTGCAGCGCAGCTCGCACTCGCGACGGCCGCAGGGGCGGAAGTTCGCACGGGCGAAGTGGTGCGAGCGGTTGAACCGCGCGCGGGCGGGGTGCGCATCGTTACCGATCGCGGGAGCGTCGAGGCCGGGGCTGCCATCGTCGCGGCCGGCGCGTGGGTGAAGTCGCTGCTGCCCGACCTTGCCGCCCCGCTGCGGGTGACCCGCGAGGTGATGGGCTGGTTCGAACCGACTGACGCTCAGCTATGTTCGAGCGGCCGCACTCCGGTATTCATCATCGAGAGCCGGCATGGCATGCATTACGGCATTCCACCCCAAGGAAGCGTCCACGCCGGCGTCAAAGTCGCCAAGCACCACCATCGTAATGAAACGGTCGACCCCGACGCTTACGACCGAACGGTGTCCGCGGCGGACGAGGCATTGATCCGCGCCGCCATCGCCGAACATATCCCGGCGGCGAACGGCCGGCTCATCGCCGCCAAGACCTGCCTCTACACCATGACTCCCGACGGCGATTTCCTCATCGATCGCCTGCCTGGCGCCTCCAATATCATCGTCGCTTCGCCCTGCTCGGGACATGGCTTCAAATTCGCGCCGGTGATCGGCGACATTCTGGCCGACCTCGCGATCACGGGTGCAACACCCCATGACATCGCACGGTTTTCTCTCGGGCGGTTTAGCTGAGCCGTGAGGGGCATGGCGCAGATTCTCCAGTTGCACGGCCGCGACACGCCGGTAACCTTGGGGCGCGCGTCCGGCCAAGCGGACCGCGGTGTTGCGGATGCAGCCGAACCGGCGCGGTTAAGTATAGTCGGCTGCGCTACGCGCTCCGACGCCATAAGCAAGAACCAAGGGGAAACGCCATGCTTGGGCTGATGCAGGACTGGCCACTCCTTTGTCATCGCATCATCGACCACGCGGCGCTCAACCACGCCGAGCGGCCGATCGTCACGCGCTCGATCGAAGGCCCGCTTCACTCGACCACCTATGCCGAGGTTCGCGCCCGCTCGCTACGATTGGCACAACGGCTTGACAAGGACGGCATCCGGCTCGGCGACCGCGTGGCAACGCTGGCCTGGAACACGTGGCGCCATCTCGAGGCCTGGTACGGCATCATGGGGATCGGCGCGATCTATCACACGGTCAATCCGCGGCTGTTTCCCGATCAGATCGCCTGGATCGTCAATCACGCCGAGGACCGCATGATGCTGGCCGATCTGACGTTCATTCCGCTGTTGGAAAAGCTTGCCGACAAACTGCCCACCATCGAGCGCTACGTGGTGCTGACCGACGGCGCGCGCATGCCGCAAACCTCGCTCAAGAATGCCGTCTCCTACGAGGAGTGGATCGGCGAAGTCGACGGCGATTTTGCTTGGAAGACGTTCGACGAGAATACCGCTTCCGGCATGTGCTACACCTCAGGAACGACCGGAAACCCGAAGGGCGTCATCTACTCGCATCGCTCCAACGTCCTGCACGGGCTGATGGCCAACAACTCCGACATGAAGGGCTATTCGTCCCGCGATGTGGTGATGCCGGTCGTGCCCATGTTCCACGCCAATTGCTGGGCGATGATGTTCGCGGCCCCGATTGCGGGTGCCGCCATGGTCATGCCGGGCGCCAAGCTCGACGGCGCATCGGTGTTCGAACTGCTCGACCGCTACAGGGTGACCTGCACCGCCGCGGTACCGACGGTCTGGCTTATGCTGCTGCAACACCTCGAAGGGACCGGCAGCAAGTTGCCCCATCTCAAAAAGGTCGTGATCGGGGGCTCGGCGTGCCCGCGCGCCGTAGCCAAAATTTTCCAGGATATCTATGGCGTCGAGGTGATCCACGCCTGGGGTATGACCGAAATGAGCCCGCTCGGCACCTGCTGCACCTTCAAGCCTGAATACGCCGCCCTGGCGGGAGACGCGCGGCTCGACATTCAGCAGAAACAGGGGCAGTCGCCGTTCATGGTCGAGATGAAAATCACCGACGATACCGGCAAGCGGCTGCCTTGGGACGGCAAGACCTCCGGGCGCCTCAAGGTGCAGGGACCGTGCGTGGCCAGGGCCTACTATAAGGAGGATGACGACCTCCTCGACGAGGAGGGTTTCTTCGACACCGGCGACGTCTCCACCATCGACCGCTACGGCTATATGCAGGTCACCGACCGCGCCAAGGACGTGATCAAATCGGGCGGCGAGTGGATTTCCTCGATCGACCTGGAGAACCTCGCCGTCGGCCATCCCAAGGTGGCGGAAGCAGCGGTGATCGGCGTGAAGCATCCGAAGTGGGACGAGCGGCCTCTGCTCGTCGTCGTTCTCAGGAAGGATCAGTCCGCCACCAAAGATGAGATCTTGAAATTCATGCGCGGCAAGATTGCCAACTGGTGGATGCCCGACGACGTCGTTTTCGTCGACGAGATCCCGCATACCGCAACCGGCAAGATCCAGAAGACGGTGCTGCGGGAGCGGTTCAGGGATTTCATCCTGCCGAGTGCTGCCGCCGCACGGTGAAGCCTGTTGTCACTCCTCCTGGCGCCATTCATCGCGGAACCCTCGCATTCTTACGGCCCGATGCGGTAAGGTGGGGTCCCAATCATCGCGGTCTCCTCCAGGAAAGCGAGCGCATGACCACCTTCGATGCGACCGTCTCCGCGGCGCAAGCGGATATTATCTGCGCGGCTTGGTGAGGCCGACCGATGGCGCGCTATCACATGCACTCGGAGCCGACCTCGCGGCTCGCCATCTGGGCGCGGCGCATGGCGGGATTCGCTTTTGTGGCCTCCTTCCTCGCGGTCATCATCGTGCGTTCGGGCCTGCTCGAAATCCGACCGGCGCTCGCAACCTTTGCGGGCGCGCTCGCCATTGCCGTCATTGCCCTCCTGCTCGCCCTCGCCGCCTTCGTCGTGATCTGGATGGAGGGATTGGCGGGCATGGGCGCCGCGTTGGCGGCGATGGCGATCTCGCTCGCGCTCCTTGCCTACCCGGCCTATTTCGGACTCAAGGCGTACCGGCTGCCTTGGATCTACGACATCACCACGGATCCGATCGATCCGCCGCGTTTCGAGGCGCTGGCGCGGCTGCGCGTGCGCGATGCCAACCCGACGACCTATGCGGGCCTCTACGCCGCCGAACAGCAGCGCGCCGCCTATCCGGACGTCGGTCCGCTCGGAACCAATGCCACGGTGCAGGCCGCCTACGATGCCGCGCTCACGGTGGTCAACAAGCGCAGATGGCGCATCGTCGACGCACGCGCGCCCCAGGCCGGACGGCGCGAGGGGCGCATCGAAGCCGTCGCGCGCACTCCGATCATGGGATTTCGCGATGACGTCGTCATCCGCGTGCGAGCCGAGACCGACGGCGCGCGTATCGACGCGCGTTCCTCCTCGCGCTACGGCTCCTTCGATTTCGGCACCAATGCCGCGCGCGTGCGCGGCTTGATGAACGACATCGAAGACGCGATCCGCGCCCAAAAGCCGGAGCGGCCGCCGCCGACGCAGCAGCCGGCGAAGAAATCGACTGGCAAGAAGGACCAGCCCAAAAGGTAAAAGTCATCTCAAGCGGTAGTGGCCCTCGCTCGAGGGCTCCCCCTCGGTCGCGACGAGCCCGCGCGTCACCAGGTCCTCGAGATGGGCGAGAACCGACAGGCCCGCCGCCTTCACGAGCCGGGGATCGAGCCCGATATAGATGCCGCGCACGAGGGTGGGGATATCGGCTTCGCCCTTGGCCAGTCGGCGCAGGATCGCGGCCTCGCGATCTTGGCGGTGGCGAATGTAGTGCTGCACGAAGCGGGGTGCCTCACGCACGGCGCCGCCGTGGCCGGGCAGGTAAATCGGTTCCGCCCGGCGCGCGAGCTTTTGCAGCGAAGCCATGTAATCGCTCATCGCGCCGTCCGGCGGCGCAACAACGGGCGTCGACCACACCATGACGTGGTCGCCCGAGAACAGGAGATCGGCCTCCCTGAACGCAAAGGCCATGTGATTGGCGGTGTGGCCAGGCGTCGTCACCGCCTCGATGGTCCAGCCTGGGCCGGTGACGACCTCGCCATCGGCGAGCGTGCGGTCGGGCCGAAACTCGGTGTCATTGCTCGCGTCCATGCGCGGCGCCTCGCCAACGTGGAGCGGACGGGCGGGCCGGTGCGCGCCTTCGGCGAGGACCAACGCGCCGGTTGCCACCTTGATCCGGGGGACCGCTGGGGAATGATCGCGATGGGTGTGCGTCACGAAGATATGGGTGACGGTTTCCCCGCGCACGGCGTCGAGAAGTGCCGCGATGTGCGTCTCATCGAGCGGGCCGGGATCGATGATGGCGACCTGACCTCGGCCGACGATGTAGGACACGGTCCCCTTGAACGTGAATGGCCCGGGATTGTTGGCGAGCAGCCGCCGCACGCCGGGTGCCACCTGCTCCACCGTCTCAGGCGGAAGGTCGAAGCTGCGGTCGAAAGGGATATCGGCGCTCATGCGCATCGGCGGCCGGAGCGGACGGGCCGCCTGGGGCCACACGGCACGTCGAGATCACAAGCCAACAGTCGCGCGATCGGTCGATCAGCCGAGCTTGCGTCCAATGATGTCTTCGCAACGCACGTCGTCGCGCTCCTCGCCGAGATAGAGCGCCCCCGACATGGCGGCCCGCATACGGTTTGTCGGCGCTCCTGCCGTTCCCCACCGATCCGGCAGGGGCATCATTTTCTGCCAGTATTCGGCATTTTGCGGAACGTGCGTGGCGTCATCGAGCTGGTCGAGCTCGGTCGTGTACTCCGCGACGAAGCCGTTCGGCTCGATGAAATAGGAGAACACGTTGCTGCCCGGTCCGTGGCGCCCGATGCCCCACTCGATGTCGAAGCCGTTCTGCTTGACGCGCCCGGTACCGCGCATCAACCCGTCGATATTCGGCAACTCATACGCCACGTGATTGAGCGAGGGCCCGTTGTTGCGGAAGACCGCCACGCTGTGGTGATCGGCGCTGCAGCGCAGGAACTCCATCATGTGCGTGCTGTCGGAAAGCTTGAAGCCGAGAACGTCGATGAAAAACGGGACTTGATCATCGGTGCGCGCGCTGTTGAGGACGACGTGGCTGATCTTCGTTGGCCGCGAGCGATCCAAAACGACGCTCGGATGCTGCACGCGATCCGACGATATACTCATCGGCAGCCCATCGGGCGTACGGAAACGGAAACCATAACCACCGCCGGCGCCAGGGTCGAGCGGCGCCGGACCGCCCGCGACCTCGACCCCATAGGCCTTCGCTTTGGCACAGAGCGCATCGACCGCGGAGCGGTCATTGGCGGCGAAATGCACGCCCAGCAGAGCCGGCTTTGGCCGCTCCCGGATGGTCAGCACGTGATGCTCGCCACCGGTGGCGCGGAAGTGGATGCCGTCGCCCTCGGAGGAAACTTGTTCGAGCGCCCACACCTTGGTGTAGAACTCCGCCGATTGATGAAGATCGCGAACGCCGAGCTCGATGCTGCGGACGCCGGTAACCCTGCTGTTTGTCATGGTCGTGACCTCTTGCCATCGCCTGGCCCGAGAATTTCGCACAGTCTGGGACAAAGGGCTAGAGCGGCGCCGTACCGACGGCATTGAACGAAACGCCGATCAGAGCTGCGCGAGGCGGGGCATCACTTCGCTCGAGAACAGCGCCAGTGACCGCAGCGCCTCCTCGAGCGTCATCGCGCCCAGGAACAGATAAGTGAGCAGGTAGTTCACTCCGAGCTCGGCCGCCTGCCGCTCGATCTCGTCGCGCACCCGCTGCGGCGCCCCGGCGATGACCGACCCGTCGGCCACGCAATCCTCGAACGTCGCGCCGCGCGGCACATTGAGCCGCGAGGCCGGGCCGGTCACGCCGTGCTTGTCCCGCAGCCAGTTCAGATGCGCCAGATGAAGTTCCATCGCCGGCTTGCCGAAGCGCTTGGCTTCCGCGTCGGTATCGGCGATGAAGATATGGCGCAGCACGCCGATCGCCGTGCCGCCGGGAAACTCGGCCTTGGGCTGAGCCGGCCCGCCGCGCTTTGCGAGCGCTTGCTTGAAGGCGTCGATGTTGGTCTTGGCGAACGGCGTGGGTCCGAGGCTCACGAAGTGCATGCCCTGTTCGCCCGCCCAGGTGGCGCCGGTGGTATTGGATGAGCCGTACCAGAAGGCAGGATGCGGCTGCTGCAGCGGCCGCAAGGCGATCGGCACGCTTTCGTATTGGTAGTACTTGCCGGAATAATTGAGGCTGTCGGTAGTCAAGCCCGCACTGATGCAGTTGAATGCATCGATGAAGATAGCTCGTGATTCGTCGTGGTCGATCTTGTGATACTTGAGCTCGAATGGCGAAACGCCGCGACCGACGCCCACTTCCATGCGCCCGTGGCTGAGATGGTCGAGGATGCAAATCTCCTCGATCAACCGCAGCGGTGAATAGAGCGGCAGGAGATAAACCAGCGGACCGAGCCGCATGCGCTTGGTCGCGCGTGCCACCGCGGCGAGATAGACCCCGGGCACCGGCACCATGTTGAGCGGCGTGGCGTGATGCTCGGCCACATGCAGGCAATAGATGCCGGCCTCCTCGGCGGCCTTGGCGAAGGCGAGGCGCTCGTCGAACAGGGTCGCGAGCGCACGCTTTCCGTGCTCGACGTGATCGAAAAGCCCGATTTTCATCAAGTCCTCGCGGGCGGGGTGGAGCGGTCAGTGAATCTCCGGCTCGGGAATCTGCCCCTTGCCGGCGAGGAAATCGAAATCGCAGCCTTCGTCGGCCTGGCCGATATGGGCGGAGAACATGGCGCCGTAGCCGCGCAGATAGCGGGGCGCGGGCGCTTTCCAGGCCGCGCGGCGGCGGTTGAGCTCCTCCTCCGCGACGTCGAGGTGGATGCGCCGCGCCGGCACGTCCACCTCGATCGCGTCGCCGGTCTGCACGAACGCCAATGGCCCACCCACGAAGCTCTCCGGCGCCACATGCAGGATGCAGGCGCCGTAGCTCGTGCCGCTCATGCGCCCGTCCGAGATGCGCACCATGTCGCGCACGCCCGCTTGCACCAGCTTTTTCGGGATCGGGAGCATGCCCCATTCCGGCATGCCCGGGCCGCCCTTGGGGCCGGCATTCTTGAGCACGACGACGTGGTCCGGCGTGGCGGCGAGGTCATCGCGCTCGATCTCGCGCGCCATGTGGTTGTAGTCCTCGAAGGCGAGCGCCGGCCCGCGATGCTTGAGGAACCGCTGATCCGCCGCCGCTGGCTTCATCACACAGCCGCGCGGTGCGAGGTTGCCGGTGAGGACGGCGGTTGCGCCTTCCGCGTAGATCGGATCGTCGAGCGAACGAATGACGTCGCGCAAATAGACTTGCGCGCCGGCGATGTTTTCGGCGAGCGTCTTGCCCGTCACCGTCACACAGGAGAGATCGAGCCGGTCCTTCAGCTCCAGCATCAGCGCGCGCAAACCGCCGGCGTAGAAGAAATCCTCCATCAAGTATTTCCCCGAGGGCCGGACATTGGCGAGCACGGGGACCTCGCGTGAAATCTCGTCGAAGCGCTGCATGTCGAGCGCAATGCCGGCACGGCGCGCCATCGCGATCACGTGGATGATGGCATTGGTCGAGCCGCCCATCGCCATATGGACCTTGATGGCGTTGTCGAAGGCTGCGGGGGTCAGGATCCGGTCGAGGGTGAGCGCCTCCCACACCATGTCGACGATGCGGCGGCCGACGACGGCGCACATGCGCGGATGGCTCGAATCGGCCGCTGGGATCGAGGACGCGCCCGGAAGCGTCAGGCCGAGCGCTTCGGCGATCGCCATCATGGTCGCGGCCGTGCCCATGACCATGCAGGTGCCGAACGAGCGGGCAATGCCGCTTTCCATCTCGTTCCATTGCTCGTCGGTGATCAGACCTGCGCGCTTTTCGGTCCAGTATTTCCAGACGTCGGAGCCCGAGCCCAGGTACTCGCCGCGCCAATTGCCGCGCAGCATCGGGCCCGCCGGCACGTAGATCGCCGGTATACCCATGCTGATGGCGCCCATGACCAGCCCCGGCGTGGTCTTGTCGCACCCGCCCAGCAGCACCGCGCCATCGATCGGATGGCTGCGCAGAAGCTCTTCGGCCTCCATCGCCAGAAAATTGCGATAGAGCATGGTCGAGGGCTTCACGAACGGCTCCGCCAGCGACATCGCGGGCAGCTCGATCGGAAAGCCGCCGGCCTGCAGCACGCCGCGCTTGACGTCTTCCGCCCGAGCGCGCAGGTGCGCGTGACAGGCGTTGATCTCGCTCCAGGTATTGATGATGCCGATGACGGGTCTGCCGGCCCAGTCGGCGGCGTCATAACCGAACTGGCGCAGCCGCGAACGGTGCCCGAACGAGCGCAGATCGTTGACGCCGAGCCAGCGGTGGCTGCGCAGATCTTCGGGACGCTTACGGTTCATTGCGGCGGTCCGGGGGGATGCGCTTCGCCTATTCCAGGCTCACGCCGCCTTCCTTGATCACCTTGGCCCATTTGTCGGTTTCCGCGGCGACGAGCTTTCCGAAGTCGGCCGGACTGCCCGGGACCAGCATGCCGCCGAGCTCCGCCAGGCGAGCCTTGACCTTCGGGTCGGCCAACCCGGCGTTGATCTCCTTGTTGAGCTTGTCGATGATCTCGGGCGGGGTGCCCTTCGGCACGCCCACCCCGTAAAAGGCGCTGGCCTCGTAACCCGGCACCGTCTCGGCCACCGTCGGAACGTCGGGCAGCGCATCCGACCGTGTCGCCGTCGTCACCGCGAGCGCGCGCAGCTTGCCGGCGCGAATGTGCGGCAGCGACGGCGGCATGTTGTCGAAAATCACCTGCACCGTGCCGGCGATCAGGTCGGTGAGCGCCGGCGCCGAGCCCTTGTAGGGAATATTGGTCATCTCGACGCCAGTCATCATCTTGAACAGCTCGCCCGAGAGATGGACCGAGGTGCCGTTGCCCGAGGTCGCCCAATTGACCTTGCCGGGATTGGCCTTGGCGTAGGCGATGAACTCGGCAACGGTCTTGGCCGGCACCGACGGATTGACTTCCATCACGTTTGGCACCCGCATGATGCCGGCGACCGGCGCGATATCGCGGATGAAGTTGAAGGACAGCTTGGGATGGAGCGTTGCATTGATAGCATTCGCCGGATTGACCAGCAGCAGCGTGTAGCCGTCGGGCGGTGAATGAATCGCCGCTTCGGTGCCGATATTGTTGCCCGCGCCCGGCTTGTTCTCGATGATGAACTGCTGCCCCAGCCGTTCGGACAGCCATTGCGCCATGATGCGCGCCGTGATGTCCGTGCCCCCGCCGGGGGTATAGGTCACGATCCAACGCACCGGCCGGGTCGGGTAGTCGAGCGCTGAGGCGGTGCCGATCCCGCCCCACGTCAGAGCGGCCAGACACGCGGCAAACCCACGGGCAAAATTCACGCTTGGGATCATGGCGCTCGTCTCCTGCTGCCGGCTTTTGTTGGGGCGAACGATGCCGCTTTGGCCGTCGCGGTCCCGTTCGCGAACTTGCGGGCGAAGGTACGCGGCATCGGCGCCCTCGCACAAGGGCGTTGGCCGATCGCCCCTTGTTCGAGAAACCGCATGATTTGCGCGCGCGACTCGCGTCGCCTCGCTCCATCGCCGGGGGATGCGTCAATCAACAAAGCTTGCCGAGACCTTCACCGCTCCGCTTAGGCAGTTCTTAACCATTCCGCTTAGGCCGTTCTTAACCATTCCGAGTTAACCATAGTGGGTATCCGCTCGGGGGTAACACTCACAGCCAAACGGTCGGCCACGGGTCCGAAACCTTTTTCTGCTGGGGGCGTTTTGTTGGGCGGGACGTGTTTACAGGGGATGCCCAATGACTGTGGCCTACTCCCAGACGGGATGGGCCGCCGCCTCGCCTGCTCGGGCAGCGGCGACCGAAGCGTTCTCGGATGAAGTGTTAATCCGGCGGATCGCAAATGGCGATCAGCTTGCCATGCGGACGCTGTTTTCGCGGCATCGCTTGGCGATCTACCGCTGGCTGCTGCGCCTGGTGGACGACGAAGCCCTCGCAGACGACCTCTTGAGCGATGTCTTCCTCGACGTCTGGCGCAAAGCCACCTCCTTCGAGCGGCGCTCGTCGGTGTCGACTTGGCTGCTGGCCATCGCGCGCCACAAGGCGCTCTCCGCTCGCCGCCGTCGCAGCGACGTTGAACTCAACGCCGAACTTGCGTCCACGGTCGCAGACCCTGCGGACAACCCGGAGCTTGTCCTACAGAAGAAAAACCGAGAAGAACTGCTGCGCCATTCCTTGGCTCGGTTATCGCCGGAGCACGGCGAGGTCATCGACCTCACCTACTATCATGGCAAATCCATCAAGGAGATCGCCGAGATCGTCGGCATCAACGAGGCCACGGTGAAGTCGCGCACCTTCTACGCGCGCAAGAGGCTCGCGCAGTTGGTCGCATCTGCGATGTGAACGCGTACTCGTTTGCGGCGATTGGGATTTCTGCTCGCGTGATCGCTCATAGGGTTATCGGGGCTGTCATCGCGCCTCAATGAGCCGCTTCAGTGCGGCCGCAAGGTCCAACCATCCGCAACACTCGTCTGTGTACGCTGCGCACGCCTTTGCGCACGACGCTTCGAAATTGATAAGGCGCTGCGGATAGTTGTGGAAATTCAGCATCGCCAGAGGGTATTTGGTCGGAGTGGCAGGATTTGAACCTGCGACCCCCTCGTCCCGAACGAGGCGTCTTATCGCGCCCCCTTTGAAATCTCGGTAATTTTCGTCACCTTTGACGACGTTCGTCGCGTTTTGTTCACGGTGTTTCTGTCCCATTTCTGTCCCGGTGAGCCAGCGACTGCCTCCGCCGCCTCGCGCTGGAAGTCGGGATGGTGATGCCCATAGCGGCCTTGCAGCAGTTCAACCGTCATCCCAAGGAAGCCCGCCGCCTGCCATAGATCGGCGCCGTTTTGCATCGCCCAGGTCGCAGCAGTGTGGCGCAGAACGTGAGGCGTGACCGTGCCATCAAGGCCAGCCGCTCTGACGGCAGCCGCAAATCCCTTACGCACGGAGCGGATTGGCTTGCCATTCCACTCAACCACCGCTCTCTTGGCGATTCCGAGCCTTTCCCAGCGCCGCAAGTGCGTCAGCAGCCGCTTGGGGAGCCGAACGGGCGGCCGCCGCTTCTTGGTCTCATGCGCGCCTTCTGCACGCCGATAGAACACGCCCTGCTTGAGATCGACATGCCCGCGTCCGATGGTCGGCATCAGCGCAGCACTGCAAATCGCCGCATGGCGGGTGCCGGTGTACAGCCCGAGCAGGATGAAGCGGGCCACATGCCGGCCAACCGCGCGCTTGGTGCGCTGATCCCGCATAACCTGCCGCGTCCGCCACGCCGCCCAGATCAGCCGCGCCGCCTCCGATCGCGTGAGCCAGCGCTCTCGTGCGACCCCCTTCTCGGGAAGTACCACCGACACAATCTCCGAGCACAAGCCTTCCTGGCGGTGATGGTTGATGGCGGCGCGAAGGTCCTCCAGTTCCCGGCGTGCGGCTGCCTCGGTCACTAGCCGCGGCCGATTTCCCGTCTGGTCGGGCTTGGCCGATCTCCACGGCTGGCCAACGCGCCATGCAACGTAATCGCGGCAGCGCTTGCCGTTTACATCCGCAAGCGTGTGGGGCTGCCAGAAGTCGGCGAGCGTCAAGACACGCTGCTTCGTTTCCTCTGGCCTGGCGTGCCTCCCCGCCTTGTCGGCGAGATAGATGTTCAGGACGTCGAGGACGAGGATGTCAGCTGGATGACGGTTCCGATCGCGTGGGGCTCGATATTTGCTGGCGAGGTACTCGGCAAGCGCCCGCTCAGCCCCCGCGCGGTCCTCTCTAGCGCAGCCCGTGCGGACCTTACGCGTTCCGTCGCGGATGACCCAGGTCGCGTGACGGACGAGTTTGCCGCGCGCGTCGCGCTCCTCTGATTCGGGCCACAGGCGAGCTCCTTTGCTTCGACGCGGCATAGCTCCCTCATTCGTTCGATATTGGCCAAGGTGGTGTAATCCTTGCCGGCGATACGCTCGACCACAAGCCGTCCGCGGGCTGCTTCACGGCGTAATCCACTGGCAGTCATCGAGCCGTCGGGAAAGGCGAGACCGGCTGCCGCGGCCAGCCGAAGCGGCTGATCGTGGCCAATATCCTCACGCGGGGGATACTTGCTCGCCATTTGTCGGCATCCCTTGGCATTTCCAGGCGTCGACACTTGGCGTCGACACTTCAACTATAGGGGGAGGTCCAAGTGTCGACGCCAAGTGTCGACGCCCCTAGCCCTGTTCCTCCTCCGCATCCTCAGGATCAGGCCGGGTCAGCCAGATGTAGGTGATGTCGCCGATCTCCCCGATCGCGATAAGCTGTTCCTGTTCAGCCCAGTCGAGTGCCCGCTTGAATTGGGCATACCGAAACTGCCGCTTCTGCTTGGAAGTGCCCTCCGCTGGCGTGCTGGCGTAGAAGTCTTTGCGAACCAGCTCTTGATCGACCATCCGCACCGTTGGGCCATCCGGCGGAATGGGCAGGTCAACCCCCTGCCCGGCCAGAATTGTCATCAGCACTCGCTTCAGCCGCAGCACCGCCGTGCGCTGATCTTGCCGGCGGGGTTGCGCCCAAATGTCGAGCTCCGACTGCGCCTCAGCTGCGGCAGCTCCAGCCGGCAGCCAATCGATGACCATGGTCGTGATCGGGTCGCCATCCTCGTCCTTCTCGGGCGCCTCCACCATCCGCAGCACGAAGGGGAATTCCTGCCCTTGGCGGCCACTCCTGTTCTTGCGCACAGCCAGCCGGGTGTTGGTGACGCTGCCGGAGAGCTCCTTATTGCCCAAGCACGCCAAGACCAAATCCCCAGAGCTTTCCTTGGAGGACGCGCCGCGGGTGCCGGCTTCGAGGTTCTTGCCGAAGTGGTCGATGCCCAGGACGAAGCACCCGAGCTCCTGTGCGACCGCCTTCAGCACGTTCATGACAGCTTGGCCGACCGCATTGTCGTATTCATCGCCGGCCCGGCCATAGCCTGCACAGGCGGCAATGGTATCGATCCCTATCAGCCCCAGCGGGAGACCGAATTCTGCCTGCAGTGACGCCTCAGCTTGCCGCGCCATTACGATCAACGTCTTGACCGCGCCCTTCTGCAGCAGGAGCGGGGCCGTCTCGTACCAGCGGAACGGCATCCGAGTCATATTGCCGCACTTCTCACGCACCACGGCGTCGAGGCGCAGTCGTACCTCATCCGCCCCCTCGGCGGCGATGAGCAGCATACCGCACTGCCGCTTCACGACGTGGCCCAGCCAGGGCTGCCCTGTGCTCAAAGAGGCTGCGAGATCGAAGAAGGCGAACGTCTTGCCGGCACCCCACTGGCCCGACAACAGCCCATGCCCAACCGCCGGGATGAGCCCCTTGATCAGCCAGGATGTGATCGGCCGCGGGTCGGGATCGCCGTGGGCATAGAGCCGCGGCAGGTTGGGGTCATGCTTCGGCAGCTCCTCGCCGAGATCATCATCGTGATCATCGTCGAGCTCTGGATCCTCGGGTTCATCCTCTGGCGGCTGATCCGGCCGTGGCGGTTCCTCTGGCTCCGGCGGTGCCTTGGCCGTCCAGCCGCCGTTGCCGCCCAGCGGCAGCTCGGTCTGCGCATACTTGCCAGCGCTGCGGGCGATCTCATTGCCGAGCCGGCCTTCTGCGAGGTAGCGGCTGCCAATCCCCTCGGGATGCTGCTCCAGGTGGGCGAGAATACGCTTCAGGTCCCAGCCGCAGCCGACGTAATGGCCGATGATGGCATGGAACACGTCGGATCGGTTCGTGCCCGCCGGTGCGCCTTCCCGAACAAACTGTTCGATTTCATCGATGCTGTAGCGGTAGCCAGGACTGTCAAAACCATTTCCCTTGGAGGCTACCTTTTCTTGTGCAGCAGCAGCTTTGCGCCGCTCACCCCAAACCGACGCCCAAGCGAACACCTTATCGACGTTCTGTAGCTCACGAATAGCCGGGTCAAGCGTGTAGCCAGTGACGGTCAGTGCTTTGTTAGTCCTCCGAAACAGCTCAACGGCGATGTTCTTGTTGTTGATCTTCAGGGTGAGCTTGCGATTGAGCGGATCACCATCAGCTAAGCCCCAGATGCGAACCCCTTCGCCGCTCGGTGTGATTTCTTGATAGGTGTTTACTGCGGCCTGTAAGTAGTTCTGCGCCCAAATATCAATGCTGCACGTCACAAGGCAACGGCAGTGATCGAGATCAAATGCCCCAAACGGATCATCCTGTGTGAGAATGTAGCTCAACCCATCCGCATGCCCCGCCTGCACTGTTGCAAGCGCCGTGTTGTAGTCCGCCCAGGTAGCACGATCACTCGTGCTGGCATGGCACTCGGGCTGTATCGCCACAAACGGCGGCTTCTGCCAACTTCCATCGGGCTTTTGCGTCCAACGCCACACCGCCCACTGCGGCCGCGCGATTAGCGGTGCCAGCGCCTTCGGCAGCTTGGCGAGATTGCCCTGATGTGTTATAGGTTTCGCGTTGTTTTCCACGACAACACACCTCTTGGCGGCGGCCCCGGGCTAACCACTCGAGGCCGCCGCTTTCTTGTCTCAAAAATTCACATCATCGTTCAGCTCGTCGTCGAGCAGCTCTGCGTCCGGCGGCGGCGGTGGCGGCTTCGGCTTCGCTGCAACAGTCTGCCTGTTGCCTTCTTTGGGCGGCGGGATGCGGACTCTAAGAGCCGGAACCATGCGGCCCCGGAACTCATCGGTGGTGGGGTACACGACGATGATCTTCCCCTTCCAACCGGCGCAGTCGTCGCCAAACTCACCTCTCAGTGTTCTATTGTTGGTTTTGTTCAACACGAGCCCGCGCGGGTCATTAGTGAACCAGACGACCAGTTTCTTCTCCTTGTCTTGTCCTACGCCGATGTCTTCCTCGGTTACGTCCTTGATGCGCAGCTTCTTCTCGGCCTGCACATCCGCAGCTTTGAAGTAGCGGCTCTGATCGTACGCTGATGCTAGCAACATCGTGCTCTCCTTTGATTTGTAGTCACAGCTCGGTTGTCAGCCGGAAATGGACTGGTCATGTCTCCTCTCTGAGCAGGCGGTCGAGTTCACGCCGTAGCTCTTCACGCACCGGCTTGAGCTTGTTGAGATAGCGTCGCGGTGCGCGCGCTGGCACGTATTTTAGGATCGCTTTTCGGCAGAGTTCGCGCCCGAGTTCCGGCACCTTAAGCAGCGCGTCGGACTCAACCTTGCGCACACCGTACTTGCGCAAGTAGTCCTGGACGTAGGGCTTGTAGTGATCCGGGTGCCGCTTGTCGTCGAGCGGGTATTCGCCCTTTGACGTAGCCAGGTTCTAGATCCACGTAAGCTTCTCACGCTCGATGAAATCGTAATTGAGCCCGAAGCGCTCAATAATGAGATTATCGGGCGACCAGCCGACGGCGCGCGCCAGATCTTCCAGGTTCGACCGCAGGAACTTGTCGATCTGTACGCCGCCAGGATCAAGGTCGGTGAAAGGGAGCAGGATGCACTGTTTGCCTTCGGCCTCTTTCTCCTTGAAGCGCCGCATGAACCCGGCGCGAACATTGAGATCAGCCCAACCGCCGAGGTTGGCGATCGGCACGTGGAACTCAGCACAGGTCTTGGCAAACAGGTTCTTTATGTTCGACTTCTCGACTCCTATCTGGACGTAGACGTCGAGGTCATCCCAGAAACCGAACGGGCTGTACTGCTTCTCCGCCGTTCGGATGTAAGCGACGAGGTCGGCGGCCATCTCCTGCGGATCGGAGTCGAGGTTTTCGACGTTCTCGGCGGCGCGCTTATCATCCTCGCTGCAGATGTCGAGCGGCAGATCGCCGCTCTTGCGGCAGGCGTTGACCAAGTCCTGCGCCGCGTCGATCTCGTTCTTGTCGATGAGGCGGTCGCCTTCGAGGATGTAAGCCCAGCCGCGGCTGCCGACATCAAAGTCCAGTCCTGAGCGGACTTCCAGGATCTTGGCGCAGAAGCCGACGACCTTCTCCCGATAGGCTGCCTTGACGGCTGCACTCGGACGATGCGGCGGGAGTTTGGGGAGCAGCGAAATCATGCGGCCCCCGCTATTTTGCGTAGTGCCCGCCGGTCCAAGCCTTGGCTGCGATCGGCAGCTCCAAGGCCCAGGCAGGCTTACGCGTCATCAGCCGGGTGAACTCGTCTGTGCTGCCGAAGCCGATCGGCACCTCGGCCACGATCTCATCATGCACATGCAACACGATCGGATAGCCGGCGGCCTCGATCCGCAGCATTGCTTCAGCGAGCAGATCACGGGCGATGCCGGACACCACATTCTCGGTCCAAAGTCCGCCGTAAGCACCGTCGCCGTTGCGGCAGTCCTTAAACTGGCCGGCCGCGTTGTCTGTGAAGACGATATGCTGGCGCTGCTCGTCCCCGACCGCACGAGGTTGCGGGTATGAGAGCTTGCGGCCGCTCGGGAGTTTCAACAGGAGGAACGAGCCTGTGCTCTTGAACAGGACAGAGCCGCAGCGGATTACACGACCACGTTCGCGAACAGCAGTCAGAGCGGCGCGATCGACGTTGTACCAGAAGCGCTTGATCGCGGGATGTGCGGCACGCCACTCTCTATTGAATTGCTTCACTTCCTCATCAGTGAACCGATCCGGCTCGAACTTCCGCCACGCCCCAAGGCCGCCCATATAGCCGAATGCCAAATCACAGGTTTTGCCGACGTTCCGCTCCGGGCTTTCTTTCGTGTAGGAACCGGACGGCACACGGAATATCCGGCATGCCGTCTCACAATAAGGTTCATCATGAGCATCGCATGTTGCGTCATACCGCCTGTATGCGTCGAGCTTCCACTGCTCGTCGGCAACCCATGCCAGTACCCTAGACTCGATTGAGCTGAAGTCTGCTCCGATCAGGACGTGACCAGGTGCTGCACAGATCATCCGTCTGGAGCAGTCGCCCACCACAGAGAGCGGGCGCGGATAGAGCCTGCGAACGTGCGTATAGTCGCCCGTTGCTACTGCGGCGATCGCAGCGTCTATGTCTTTGACTGCCGGCTTCTTCAAATTTTGAGCTTGATAGCCTTCCCCGGTCCAGCGTCCGGTTGCAGTGCCGTGATAACGGAAATTGCCGCGAATGCGATCATCATCGCCGGCACGGGCAAGCAAGGCGTTGATCTTCTTAACTGCCGCTTGTGCTCCGCCGAGACGAAGTTCGAGCACACGTCGGATCAGCGGCGATAGGTCATCGTCCCCTTTTGCGAGCTCCCGCTCGACGGACTTTCGATCGAGCTTCTGCCGGGCGCAGCCGCGGTCCCGCAGCCAAACCGTCAGTCGTGCGACCTGGTTGATGCTGGTGACATCGCCGGCGGTAATCTCGGCAATCTCTGCATCGATCTCCGGCGCAGCGGCCTCGGCAATCTTGCGTGCTGCTTCAGCAAAGGCGCGATCGACATAGAAGCCGCGCTGGTTGATCCGTGAGCTCAGCTCCCACAGCGCCTGCTCCGATGCCGATAGCGTCGGCAACCGCCTATAAAGCTCACGCTCCACTTCAACATCTTGCTTGCAATAAGCATGCAGTCGGTCGAGCCGCTCCTGATCCTCAAACCAGTAGATGCCGTCCGGGTTCTCGTCCTTGCGCGGCCGCCGCGGCTTCGAGGTTTGGTGCATCAACCTTTCACCAGCGGCATCTTTTCTGTTGCTGAGTTCCAGGGCGATCGCGGCCAAGCTCAGTCGGGCCGGCAATCCGAGTGCGAGACACATTGCCTGTGTGCAGCGCTGTTTCCCGATCGGGAACACCGGCCAGCTAAACCGGGGACGTAGAACATGGCGCTCGATCGCATCCTCAAAATGTGCGCCATGGGCGCAGACGATCCAGTTCGGGTTGGTCGCAGCCTCGATGAACTCCGCCGGCACCGGATCGCCGGGCGTCCACGACTGCACCGGCCCGTCGTCAACCGCATAGGCGCAGCACAGAACCTCGGTCGAGGGGTCAGTCGCATACTTGTAAGTGCCAACTGTTTTCAGGATTGCGTGGCTGCGGGTCTCATAATCTCTGTGCAATACGTGCAGCTTGGTATCCTGCCAGGGTGCTGCCGCTGCAGGATGTAGGACGTTGCTGCGGATCTGGACAAAGTCATGCATCGACGTTGGTCCGATCTGCGGCGACCTGGCGTTCTGCGTCGGCAAACTCGTCGCGAAGTAGGTCCTCGACGTGTTGCCATAACCCCGATCGCGGTGTGAGCGATGAGAGAATGATCTGCAGCAGTGCCGTTGTGACGACTGCGGCACGATCGCAATTGCCTGATTTCAAGAGCTGCGGTCGCGGCGTTGCGCCGGCACGTCGCACCACGGCCCAAAGAACGTCGCGGTCAGGTGGCGGCCATGGCTGGCCGTCAGGGATGTTGGTGGTGACGCTATGTAAAATCTCAACGGTCGCGCTTCCCGTCGCCAGCTCGGTGAGCAGGTCGAGGGGCACGCCAAGACGGCTCGCGGCCACGTTGTTTGGTGTTGAGGATTTCATTTGCGCGATCTCCTGGTTGGATCACGCGGAGCACTTGCAATTTGTCGAGACTGGATTGATAAAAGCGTTGCCGACGTTTTTATTAGCCAGGCCCGTGCGCAAGCTCCGCGCGGGCTTTGGTTTTTCAGGTCGGCGATGTCGGCCGCACCGTCTTCAATTTCTGGACTGAATTCGTTGTGACGCGCGAAAAGCTGCTAGGTTGTCGCCGCAGCTCAGGCGGTCGCGGGCCGTCCGGACGCGCGTTGAGCGCAAGTTCTAACAGGCGGCGCACTGCTTCGGAGCGGGATGGGATCTTAGATTGAGAGCGTCGATACTCTTCGATCAGCTCGAACGTCGGCCCCTCTAGTTCGATCCGCACGGCCGCGGTTGGCTGGACTGAGCCGTCATCGTGCATTTTGTCACCTCATGCTATGAGTGCATAAGGTGAAAATACTGCTAGTTGTCGCTGGCTAAATGAGGGGGTTAACTAGGTTTTTGTAGCTCCGGGAATAGTGCCAGGACCCACGCCGCGAGCTTTTGCAAAGTTTGCGTCCGATCCGCCCCTTTGTTGGAAAGTAATTTTTTATCAAACATCCCCGCGGCGATGCTATGCCGGCCGACGTCGCTTGAGACTTCATCGTACCAGTTTCGCACCATAGTAGCTGTAATAGCCCATGAGCTCCGTCCCGGTCGTACACCAAGCTCTGAAAGCTGCGTCGCCACCGCTAAGTGGGCATCAGCACGAGCAAGACCCTGTTGCAGAAGTAGTTCTACCGCAACAGCTGCGTAGCCCTTGAGACAGGCATACCTAGGTTTTTGTAGCTCCGGGAATAGTGCCAGGACCCACGCCGCGAGCTTTTGCAAAGTTTGCGTCCGATCCGCCCCTTTGTTGGAAAGTAATTTTTTATCAAACATCACCGCGGCGATGCCATGCCGGCCGACGTCGCTTGAGACTTCATCGTACCAGTTTCGCACCGTAGTAGCCGTAACAGCCCCTGAGCCCCGTCCCGGTCGTACGCCAAGCTCTGAAAGCTGCGTCGCCACCGCTAAGTAGGCATCAGCACGAGCAAGACCCTGTTGCAGAAGTAGTTCTACCGCAGCAGCTGCGTAGCCCTTCAGACAGGCATACGTATAGCTGGAAGGGCCGCGCCCAGAACGCCGGACCGGTCTAAGGATCGGCTCTACCAGTTTTTTGTCGAGCATCACGAGCGCGTCTTGCAATCGCAAGATCGGGACGTACAGCTCCTCATTAAAAGGTGTTCTGAAAGCAGTGATAAACATCCAGGATGCGGCGAGTGCAGTGAAAGCGCCCCGGCGACCGTTATCGCCTTCCCGATAAAACTGCTCCTGCGCTACGCGTAACCTGCTGAAGAGGAAGTCGAGAGCTGAATTTAGCGTGCTAAGATCGGCCTCTCCGACTATATCCGGGATAGTGCCTTTGGCTTGATTCCAAAATTTGCGAAACGGCGGCTCGGCGTCCGTGGCTGGGTGCAAGCCGGCGCCGCTGCGTCCCTTGCGAGTTCGACGCGCGCCTTGGCGGGAACGCTTGGGTGTATTCAGGGCAGTCGCGTGCGGAACGCGGCTTGTCGGGAGCTACCCTAGCCCCGCGAGTCAAACACTAGCCGAAATCGATAGTAGGCTGAAATACACAGTTTTCAACTTGTGCGAGCGGGCCAACTCGTTACC
>Ga0306925_10000391_pt1 | contig 31051 bp, 29 predicted proteins | sample flu12Cox44000176_FD_203755 | JGI IMG/M metagenome (GOLD analysis project Ga0306925, IMG submission 203755) | Lab enrichment of tropical soil microbial communities from Luquillo Experimental Forest, Puerto Rico - flux8day.12C.oxic.44.000.176 (v2)... | ecosystem: Environmental > Terrestrial >... | reverse complement strand
CTTCGGTGCGGGTCATCCCATAGCTGCTATCCACCGAGGTCTCGACCGCGCCGGGAACCGGATCGTTGAAGCTCGGCCATCCGGTTCCACTTTCGAATTTCGTGCGCGATACGAACAGCGGCTGACCGCAACCGGCGCATTCGAACGTGCCAGGGCGCTTCTCATAATTGAGTGCGCAACTGCCAGGCCGCTCGGTGCCGTGCCTGCGCATGATATCGTATTGCTCGGGCGTGAGCAGGCGCCGCCATTCCTCGTCGGTGCGGGTTACCGCGAACCGCTTTTCCTCCATGTTGGCCTCCGTCGCGATGCCCGCCGCGCTCAAACGGCGTTGCGCTCGAGCAGCTCTATCGACACGCCCTCCGGAGCGCGCAAAAAGGCCACGCGCACGCCCGGCCGCACCGTCGTCGGCTCGCGGGTAAATTCCGCGCCTTTGGCCTTGAGCTCGGCGACCACCGCATCGATGCCGCTGACAGTCAGCCCGAAATGGTCGAGCCCTTGATATGGGGTGGTCGGCGGCGGGTTCACACCATCCCCGGCAGTCACCGGCGCGATGAAGATGTTAGCGCCGCCGAGCTTGAGATCGATGCGCGGCTTGCCCTGCTGGATCGTGCGGATCACCTCGGCACCGAACATGCGTTCGTAATATTGGGCGGTCGCCTCCGGGTTGGGGCTGCGCAAATGGATATGGTCGTAGGTGAACTTGGCCATGACATGGTCCTCCATTCTCGGCCGATAGCCCGGATTGAACGAAGCGAAGCCGGGAAGCCCCAAGGCTGCCCCCGCATTTCGCTTCGCTCAATGCAGGCTACGGCAGCAATACGTCACGTTCCGCTTTTCGCCGTCGGGCTCGCCACGGTCGCGATCCTCGTGGCGGTGTGCAGATGGCCGTCCCAGCGTTTGGCGAACGGTGCCGGAATGTCGAACTGGTCGAGCACGCGCGCCACGATATGATTGACGATGTCGTCCACCGTCTGCGGGTGGTTATAGAAGGCCGGCATGGGCGGCACGATCGAGACTCCCATGCGCGCCAGCTTGAGCATGTTCTCGAGGTGCACCTCCGACAGCGGCGTTTCCCGCACCAGCAGAACCAGACGCCGGCGTTCCTTGAGCACAACGTCGGCGGCACGGTGCACGAGGTGCTCGCCATAGCCGTTGGCGATGGCGCCCAGCGTGCGCACCGAGCAGGGCATCACCGCCATGCCCTCGGTTTTGAACGAGCCGGACGAGATCGATGCGCCCATATCGCCCGGGCTGTGAACGATGGTGGCGAGCCCCCGCACCTGCTCGACGGTGTAGCGGGTCTCATGCTCAAGCGTGCGTTGCGCCCACTTGCTGATGATGAGGTGGGACTCGATGTCGCTGCCCTTGAGCGCCTCGAGCATCCGCACGCCGAAAATGGCGCCGGTCGAGCCGGTGATGCCGATGATGAGGCGCCGCATTCAGGTTCTCCTCAACGTGCCATCAATGCGCATGAAAGCCGTTTCGTTGCAAGTAGGAGCAGCCGGAAGCGTTAAGGCGCGGTCCTGCAGCGATCAATCCTTGAACAGGTGGCCGAACTTCTCCTGGGCAATGCGGCGCTCCTCCGCGGTCGGCACGTTGACGCGGGGGAATTCGTCGCGCCAATGCCACGGCCGGCAGGCGTCGATGATCGCCCGGCTGTTGGTGTAATCGCCCACCGCCTTGCGCTCCGGGTCGATGCGCGGATCGAGCGGCGTCGACCAGGCGTTGCGGATGATGTCGATCGAGCTGGCCGGATCCGAGCGCGTGAGCAGGGCCCAGATCGTCTCCTGCAAATTCGAGACGTCGATGTCGTCGTCGACCACGATGACGTATCGTCCGCAGTAGGCGCCCACGTGGCACATGGCGGCGATGTGTCCGGCCTGCTTGGCATGGCCGGGATAGCGCTGCTGGATCGCGACTGCGAGCAGCAATCGCGCATTGCCGACCTCGTGCGCCCACGCTGCGGTTACACCCGGCACGCCGGCCTTCTCGATGCTCTCGCGCAGCAGCGCCGAACGCACCACCGCGCGGTAGCGACAAATCTCGTCCGGCGGACGCTGCGGCGCGCATCCCAGCAGGATCGGATCGTCACGATAGTAGATCGCCTTGACGTCGAGCACCGGCTCGGGTCGCAAGTCGCTCGCGTAATAGCCGGTCCATTCGCCGAACGGCCCCTCGACGCGCTCGTTGCCAGGTGCGACGAACCCTTCGATCACGATCTCTGCATTGGCGGGAATCGGCAAACCGGTGACGGGCGCCTTGATCACCTCCACCGGCTTTCCGCGCACGCCGCCCACGATCTCGTACTCGCTCACGCCGTACGGCACCTCGCTGCAGGCCATCAGAAAGGTCATGGGATCGCCGCCGCAGACGACAGCCACCGGCATCGGCTCATTGCGCGCCTGATACTTGTCGCGCATTTGGCGGCCATGCTTGCCGGGTGAGATGTAAAAACCTGCGGTCTTGGCGTCGTGGATCATCACCCGATAGGTGCCGCAATTGATCCAGCCCTCGTCCGGGTCGCGAGTAACATTGAAGCTGCCGGTGCCGATATAACGGCCGCCGTCCGGCTCGTGCCATTTCGGCGCGGGAAAGCGGGTCACGTCGACGTTGTCGCCCTTCATCACGTTCTCGAAGATCGGACCATCAGTGACGTATTTGGGCGGAACGCGCGTCATCGGTCCCATAAAATTGGTGCGAAAGCCTTCGCTCAATTCGATCTTGGACAGATCGGTCGGGAAGCCCAGGGTCATGTTCTTGCGCTTGCCGCCGAAAAAATTGATCAAGACGCGGCTGCCCTCGATCGTGCCGGGTATCTGGTCGAAGACGAAGCAAGGCGCGTCGTCATCATGCAGCGCCACGCCGGCGACCATTCCGATGTCCCGTTGCCAGTTGAGGCCGCTGACCTCCTTGACCTCGCCGAGCCGGCGCGCCTCGTCGAGCCACTGGCGCAAATCATCGTAAGGCAGCCGCGGCTCGATATTCGAGCGCCCGCCGTCAGCGCCGCGCGCGGGGGCACCGATCGGAGTGCTCATGGGGTCGGGCTGCTCGGTTTGCTGCGCCACAATGTCCTCGGCCGGTTTGCGCGTGCGAGAGCACGCTTCGCTACGAGACGTCACTTTATAGCAATCCGATCCCTACCACACCCGTGCGGATCCCGCGCGGGCCCGTTTCACTGCGATCGATGCGTCCGAATATGCTAAGCTGGTACCTTGCCGGGGAGCGCTTCGCGGGACGATAGCGGGTCATGGAAGCGTCGGAGGCAAACCCAAAGCTGCTCAGGGCTTGGATCGAGCGGGCCGCGCGGCGGGATCCCGACAAGCCAAGCATCGTATCAGTCGAAGACGGCCGCACACTCAGCTATGGTCAGCTGCACCAGCTCACCGGCCGCATTGCCGCCCATCTGCGTGAGCGTGGCATTGGCGCCAATGACCGGGTGGCGCTTCTCGCCGATAATTCCATCGAGCATCTCGCCTGTTATTTCGGCGTGATGGCATATGGAGCGACCATCTGCACCATTCACGTCGAGATGAACCGCAATCATCTCGAACGCATTCTTCCAGCGATCAATCCGCGCCTCGTGCTGTTCGAGGAGGGTCTTGATCTCGACGACGTCGTGACCGCGACGCGGCTACCCTCTCTGCCGCTCGGAAGCTCGGACAATCTCAGGCGTGGCGGTTTTTATGCCGCCGTCGATCGCTGTGAGGCGGACGGCATCAGCTTGCCGGCTACACCCGAACAAAGTGATGCGGTCATTTTCTTTACTTCGGGCACGAGCGACCGCCCCAAGGGCGCCGTGCTGACGTTCCGCGAGCTGCTTTGCAACGCGGTGGCGACCGCGAACAGGTTCGGCATCGGGGAGAACGATCGCATCTACGATTTTCGTTCCTACAATTGGTGCTCGGCTCAGGTGCTCAGCGCGCTGGCGCCGCTCTATCGCGGGGCGACGCTGATTCTGGGCCGAAAATTTTCCCGCAGCCGCTATTTCGAGCACATCAAGGAATATCGCGCGACGATCGCGGCGGGCAATCCGACCACCGTCAACATGCTGCTCAACGGTGATGAAAAAACATGCGCGGCCGACGTCCCGATGCTGCGTTTCGTCACGTCCAGCTCGGCGCCCCTCTTGCTGGAGGAATGGCAGCGCTTCGAGCAGCGCTTCGGCATCCGCCTCAGCCAGGGCTACGGCTGCAGCGAGATCGGCTGGATCGCGGGCAATCCTGGCGAAGACCGACGCCTGGGTACGGTCGGCAAGCCGATGCCATATCTCAAGCTTCGCATCATGAGCCGCGAGGGAGAACCGCTGCCCGCGGGAGAAACGGGATCGGTTGAAGTCGGCGGCTTCGAGGACAACAGCTACCGCTACTTGGCCGAGGATGGAACCATCCAGGTCAACAGCCGCGGACGGATGAAGACCGGCGACCTCGGCTTTCTCGATGCGGACGGCTTTCTCCAGCTGACCGGACGCGAGAAGGAATTGATCATCCGCGGCGGCGTCAACATCTCGCCGCTCGAGATCGACAGCTTGCTGATGCAGCGCCCCGAAGTGGCAGAAGTCGCGACCGTTGGTGTGCCGGACCGCATCTACGGCGAGGAGGTGGTGAGCTACGTCGTCCTGCGACCGGGCGCGAGCGTCGGCGCCGATGATATCCTGCATTACTGCCGGAGCGTGCTCCCGGCCTTCAAAGCGCCGAAACAGATTCTTCTGAGCAAACAGCTGCCGAGGAGCGAGCGCGGCAAGCTCGACCGCAAGGCGCTGGTGGAAAGGTGGAGAACCGAAAACGGGCGACAGACGACGGATAAGCAGGATCATCAGGAAAGAAATTCCTGAGGTCCTCTCGGTCGGCTTACTTCGTCGTCCATCCTCCGTCGTCCGGCTTACCGGCCAGTTCGCGACAACGAGTGCACCCAACCCAGCATGCGCGAGCGGGCGTTCTCGATCTCCTTCTTGGTGAAAAAATCCTCGGGCTTGACCCGGTCGACCGGATAGACCGGCCGCAGAAAATCGCTCTCGTAGCCGAACGGTACCGTGGCATCGATGCCCATGCCGCCTTCGAATTGGGTGTTCGACGCGGTCCACTGCTTCGCGCCGGCGGTCATACGCTCGGCCGGCATGAAGGTCTGGCCTCGGCCGCCCGGAATCGGGTTCAAGATATCGGTCTGCGGATTGACGCGCGTGGTGAGACACCACATCACGTCGTCCATCGAGTAGGGATCGACGTCCTCGCTCACGGCGATCGCGAGCCGCATGCCCTGGGAGCAGGACAGCGCCGCAGCCAGGAAGTTGCGCTGCCAGCCCTCATCGATCTGGTGGCGCTTTTTCACCTGGATGATGCAGCCGCCCCAGTCGGTCATGCAGTACGGAATCACCACGTTCTGCACGATGCCGGGCTGCAGCCGTTCGCACAGCTCGTAGATCGCCGCCTCGCGCACCGTGGTGTCGATGTTGTGGTCGTCGAGGGTGTGCACGCCGAGCGCGAAGATGATCGGCTTGGTCATGGGATCGCGCATCGTGATGCCGGTCACGTGGAAGGTCGGCGCCTTGTAGGCCTTGCCCATGTAGCCCGCCCATTCCGGATGGAAATGGAAGCGGCCCTGCACGCCGGCTTCCTCCGATTCCTTGGTCTCGAAGCGGCGATCGCGCGGATCGACATAACCTTCCAGCACCAGCTCCGAATCCGCGAGCGCCATGGCCTTGACCGTGCGCGCCTTGACCAGCCGGATCGGCGCGCCTTGCACCGCGCCGGCGATGCCGATCTCGTCGCAGCCCATCGGCAGCACCGCATAGTCGAAGCCAGCGCCGGCGAGCAGCGTGCAAGCGGGCGGCACGCCGAAGCACATGGTGATCGGCACCGGCTCCTTCGACTTGTAGTATTTGTTCACCACCTGCCACATGTGCGACCCGGGTGAGATCTGGAACGTGCCGACGTTGCCCCAACGGAAATTCATGCGGTTGTAGCCGAGGTCGGAGCCGCCATCGAATTCCTGGCCGGTGACGCAGCGGATCGCGGAACCGACGGTAAGCTCGGGCTCGTAGGTGGTGTGACGGATCGCCACGACGTGCTCGTTCACGTCGTTCGGCCGTTCGATCACGTGCTCCTGGCACGGCGCCGCGCTCTGCTCGATCTCCGCCACCTTGAGCGGATGGCGGAGCGCATAGGCGAGTTTCTTAACCCGCTCGGCGTCGTCCTTCCAGCCGAACATCTTGTTGATCACTTTGATGTCGCCGAACAGGTTGGTGACGACACGGTGATGCGGCTTGCCCTTCACGTTGTTGAACAAGACCGGGCAGCCGCCGTCCATGTGCTTCTGCAGGCCGGTAATTTCGAGGTCGGGATCGACCGGCTTTTCGGTCTCGATGAGGTCGCCCTGCCCGCGCAGCCAGTCCAGCGCGGCGCGCAGGTCGAAGGCATGCCCCTCGCTCGTCGCGGGCTTTTCCTTACGCAATGCCTCCTGCATGGCTCATGCCTCCTTTGTCTCGGCGGGTGCAGCGGTCCATTCGCTCGAAATCGGGCAAATCGCAGCGGGATCCGCCCCGGCAGCCGTTCCAAACGGCGCCTCGGTTCGTTCCATTTGGATAGAGCATTTTGCTGCACGCGCCAATGCGCGGCGCGGCGGCAGCGACATCAAGGCTTGCGCGCCTGCGCGTTCCAGTAGCGCTCCAAATTGGCGATCAGCGCCGGGCTGAAGTGGCAAAAGGCTTGTTCGCGCGCGTAGACGGCGAAGTACGAGCGGAACATGTCGAAGGGTTCCTGCGCCACTCGGATGGCGCGCCGGTTCCCGGCCGCGCTGACCACGCCGGAACTGGTCAGCCCGGCGACGACGCGCTCGAGTGCCGCGTCCATCGCACCGGGCTCGACGATCTCATCGCAAATCAGCCGGCCTTCCGGGCTGTCGCATTCGAGGCGACGCTCGTACTGGATTGCCTGACGCGTGATGCGATCGCCGACAAAGCGGGGCATGCGCATGTTCGCCGCTCCCGGAATGATGCCCTCCTTGCGCGCCGGCAATGTCATGAATGCGTTGCGTTCCGCCAGAATGTAATCCATCACCAGCAAGGCTTGGCAGTGCCCGCCGATAGCAAAGCATTCGATCGCGGCAATCCACGGCTTCTCAATGGTTCGGCCGCCGAATTCGTCAGGCGGCGCATCGTCGGCGCAAGCGAGCCCGCGATAGATCTTGTTCACGTAGCCCAGATCGCGCTGCAGATACCAAACGAACGGAATTCGGCCGTGATAGAGATGGGTGAGATTGATGCCGGCGCCGAACACGCGCCGTCCCCGGTATTTCGGATGTTCGACGGCGCCGCCCCGCATCACGCAGATCTCGCTCGAAGGGTCGAGCAGCGCCAGATCCACGCAAATTTCGGCGGCATCGAGCGTGGTCTGGTCCTCGGCATTTAGGAAGCGGGGATTGTTCTGGGTCACCACTGCGGCCTTGCCATGCCGGTGAACCGACGCGCCGGCGAGCTCCACGCGTCCATCGCGCGCGAACTGCGGCAGCAGCGCCTCGGCATCCTGGCGCTGCAACAGCATGGCCTGGCAGAGGTGACGTCCGCAGCGCTCATCGCCGAGCACCGCGGACAGGAACAAGCCTTGATCGATTTCCAGACCATCCTTGTCCCGTTGCAGCAGACCATCCTCGGCGGCGATCTCCTGGGCTGTCGGAACCAAGCCCGGGACGAACCCCGCGACACGTATGACCAAATCCTCGACGCGCACGAAGCGCGAGCGCGTCACCGTCACCGCGTCGTAGACGCTCTCACAATGCTCGCGCAGGAAGCGGACCCGTGCGCTGCGTGCCTGAGCCTGGATGGTCGAAGCCGCTTTCTGGTCCGCTTCGTTGCGCTTGGGCTTGACTGGGAGCCGCGCCATCAGGCGCGCCGTCTTTTGCCAATAGCTCGCAAACCGGGCGCGGTCGGTGGTTAAATCGGTGGGCTCGCCTGGCTCTGCATGGAGCCAATCCTGTACCTCGCTGGCTGGCAGCCCGGCGGCGGTGAGGCATTTCACGACGGATGCATCGGCCTCACGTACGGACGTCGCGGCGCTCCTGGCGCCGGCTTCGTCATGCGAAGGCTTTCGCTGCTGATGAGCGCTCATGGGTTGCACATTTCGCCGCAAGCGAATTGAATTCCGGCGGCACGTCCCGCCTTAGGCCATTTCCCGCTATAGCGTTTCGAGGAGCATCCTCATGAAGCCAAGTCTTCGCCCGGGCGTGTCCCGCGTCAACCGCATTCAGGTCAACCGCGAGCGCACGATTGGGTTCATGGGCGAGGAAGCGCGCACCTATGCAACGCCGTCCATGGTCCTGGACATCGAGCATACCTGCCGGGAGCTCATCATCGAACATGCCGATCCCGGCGAAGATTCCGTGGGCATGGAGGTCGCGGTCAAGCATCTCGCGCCGACGCTCATGGGTATGACCGTAGAAGTTGCCGTGCGGGTCGCCGCCGTGGAGGGGCGCAAGGTGTTCTTCGAGGCCACGGTGAAGGACGAGCTTGAGGATGTCGGCCGTGGCACCCACACGCGCTTCGTCGTGGAAAAGGCGAAGACATTCGAGCGCCTCAAAGCCAAGGCCGCGCGGTTCGCGGCGCGGTCGGGCTGAGCATCCATGCCGGAATCCGACCGGGAATCGTTCATGTTCCAACACGCGGCGGAGACCCTGTCGCGCGGCGAGCTCGCGGCGCTGCAGCTTCAGCGGCTGCAAGCGACGGTCGAACGCGCCTACAGCAAAGTGCCGCATGTCCGCCGCAAGCTCGATGCCGCCGGCGTCAGCCGCGAGCGGATAAAAACGCTCGCCGACATCGCCCGCCTTCCCTTCACCACCAAAGCCGATCTGCGCGACAATTTCCCGTTCGGCCTGTTCGCGGTGCCGCGCGAACAGGTGCTGCGGCTGCATGCCTCATCCGGCACCACGGGCAAGCCGACTGTGGTCGGCTACACCTGTACAGATCTCGATCGCTGGTCGGACCTGATGGCACGCTCGCTCGCCTGCATGGGAGCGCAGCCCGGCGATATCTTCCACAACGCATATGGATACGGGCTGTTCACCGGCGGCCTGGGTTTCCACTATGGCGCTGAGCGACTCGGCTTGACCACGGTTCCCGTCTCGGGCGGCGCCACTGAGCGGCAGGTGGCGCTGATCTGCGATTTCGGCGCGAAGATTTTGGGCGCCACGCCGTCCTACGCGCTCAACATCGCCGAGGTCGCGCACGGCATGGGTGTTGACTTGCGTTCGCTGCCGCTGCGCTACGGTTGCTTTGGCGCGGAGCCCTGGAGCGAGGCGATGCGCGGAGAGATCGAGGCAAAATTGGGCATCAAGGCCATGGATATCTACGGCCTCTCCGAGATCATCGGACCGGGCGTCGCCAGCGAGTGCCACGAGGCGCAGAGCGGGTTGCATGTGTGGGAGGACCATTTCTACGCCGAGATCATCGATCCTGAGACGCTGGAGATTCTACGCCCCGGCGACGTGGGCGAGCTCGTGCTCACCACGCTTACCAAGGAAGCGCTGCCAATGCTGCGCTATCGCACCCGCGACATCACGCGGTTGATCGACGAGCCGTGCCGCTGCGGGCGCACCCATCGCCGGATGATGCGCGTGACCGGGCGCAGCGACGACATGCTGATCATCCGCGGGGTCAACGTCTATCCATCGCAGATCGAGGCGTCGCTCGTGGGCTTTCCCGGCCTCGCGCCGCACTACCAGATCGTGCTCACCCGCGTGGGGCCGATGGATGCGATGACGGTGGAAGTGGAGCTCGACGGCAGCTTGCCGGCCGATGACGGATTTCGCGCCAAGACAGCGGGCGAAGTAAGAGCGCACATCAAGGCCATGGCCGGCGTGACCTGCGAGATCGCGCTCAAAGCGCCCGGCGAGATTCCGCGCTCGCAAGGCAAGGCGGTGCGCGTGAAGGATTTGCGGCGAGACGGGAAGCCGTGAAGGCGCGGCGCGAGGATCGGCTGATCCTGGTCGACGAGCGCAACCGTGCCATCGGCTCGGCGGCAAAAACGGCCGTGCATCGCGCCGGCTTGCTGCACCGCGCTTTTTCCATCTTCATCATCGATCCGCGCGGACGCATCGTTATCCAGCGGCGAAGTCCGCAAAAATATCATTCGGGCGGGCTATGGGCGAATTCCTGCTGCGGCCACCCGCAATTGGGCGAGCGAACGATCACAGCGGCACGCCGGCGCCTCAACGAGGAGCTCGGTATCACGAGCGCGCTTTCGTTCGGCTTCTTCGCGCGCTACCAGGTTGATCTCGACGATGGCATGCACGAGAACGAATTCGTCTATGTCTATTTCGGGCGACTCACGGCAAACCCGCGGCCCGATCCCGCTGAGGTTTCTGAAATCGCTCTGATGTCTTGCGAGGAGATCGCGCAGCGGATGAAGCGTACGCCGGACCGATTTACCTATTGGTTCAAGCATTATTTTCGCAGGCACCGTGGCGATATCGCTGGGTTGGTCCAGCAGACGCTTCGGACAACCTAATCGCGGGCGACCCTTGACAGCGCTCGTAGCGCTGGTCACGCTCTGTCACAAAGCGAACATTGCCGGGAGGGAGTCATGACCACGATCCGAATGATCTTGGCGAGCGCAGCTGCCTTCGCTCTAGCGATGTCGTTGACCAGCGCAACGGCACAGCAGAGCAAGCGAGGTCAACGGCCGCCGGCAGCCGCCGCGAGCGTCGCGCCGGGCAACGTCACCCAGGACATGCTCAGTCGCGCGGCCGCCGATGCCAACAATTTCCTGCACACCAACGGCGACTACACGCAGAAGCGCTATCACCCGGCGACGCAGATCAACGCGTCAAACGTGCGGCGCCTGCGGCCGGCCTGGATCTTCCAGACCGACGTCAAAGAATCGCTGGAGACCTCGCCGATCGTCGTCAATGGCGTGATGTATGTGACGACGTCGTTCAGCCAGGTGTATGCGCTCAACGCGCAGACCGGTGAGCAGCTCTGGTATTACAAGCAGCCGCTGGGACCGATCACGACCTATTGCTGCGGTCCGAACAATCGGGGCGTCGCGGTCTACGAGGACAAGGTCTATCTCGCCACGCTCGACTCCAAGCTGGTCGCGCTCGATGCCAAGACCGGCAGCAAGGTCTGGCAGACCGACATTGCCGATCCCGAGCTCGGCTACAGCGAGACCATGGCGCCGACCGTGGTCAAAGGCAAAGTCCTCATCGGGACGAATGGCGGCGAATACGGCATCCGCGGCTTCGTGCGCGCCTACGACGCCAAGGACGGCAAACTGCTCTGGAACTTCGACACGATCCCGGAGAATTCGGTCGGCGTGTGGGCCGAGAAGGATGCCACCGGCCGCGACATGAAGCGCAACATCCAGGCGGAGAAGGACCAGCTCGCCAAGACCGGCGATCCCTACAAAACGCTGGGCGGCGGCGTCTGGCAGAATCCGGCGGTCGATCTCGCGACCAACCGCATTTATTTCGTGGTCGGCAATCCCTCGCCTGATCTCGACGGATCGCTTCGCCCCGGCGACAATCTCTACACGGACTCGCTGGTGTCACTCGATCTCGATACCGGCAAATACGTCTGCCATTTCCAATACATCGCTCACGACGTGTGGGATCTCGATTCGGTCAGTCCGCCGGTCTTGGTCGACGTGCGCAACAACAGCGGACAGCTGGTGTCGGGCGTGATCCACGCCGGCAAGACCGGCCACGTCTACGTCCATGACCGCAAGGACTGCAGCCTGATCCGCTTCTCCGAGACGATGGTGCCGCAAGAGAACATGTGGACCCTGCCGACGCCGCAGGGCGCGCGCATGCTGCCCGGCGCCAACGGCGGCGTGGAGTGGTCGCCGATCGCGGTCAACCCACAGCTCGGAGTGAGCTACGCCATCAATCTGCACCAGCCGATGACCTATCAGGTGCAAAGCTCACCTTATCCGAACGGCAAGCTCTGGCTCGGCGGCGCGTTCAAGGTGATCCCGGGCGAGGAGCAGGCGGGCTACATCGTCGCGGTCGACTACAATACCGGCAAGATCCGATGGAAGGTGAAGACGCCGCAGCCGATGATCGGCGGCATCCTCGCCACCGCCGGCGGCGTGGTATTCACCGGTGAGGCCAACGGCCGTTTCCGCGCTTACGACGGGCGCAACGGCAACGTGCTGTGGACATTCAACGCTGGCGCCGGCGTCAACGCGCCGCCGTCCTCGTATATGGCGGGCGGCAAGCAGTACATCGTGGTCGGCGCCGGCGGAAACGTGCAGATCGACAGCAAGCGTGGCAACGCGATCATCGCGTTCACGTTGGAGTAGAAGCCGCCGCTTGCCGAACTCATGAATTATCCGCTCGTCCCCGCGCGAGCGGGGACCCAGGGACACACGGGCGGCTCTTCGATTCTGGATTCCCGCTTGCGCGGGAATGAGCGGAAGAGTTGCGCGTGGGCGCTGGCATTCACGTTTGCGGCAGCCTTGGTCCCTCCTTGCTGGGCGCAGTCGGTCGAGGAGAAGGCGCAGCTTTGCGCCGCCTGTCACGGGGAGAACGGCATTCCCCAGCAGAAGGGCACGCCGGTGATCTGGGGCCAATACCAGGGCTATCTCTATTTGGAGCTGCGCGATTACAAGAGCGGCGCGCGCAAGAACGACATCATGTCACCGCTCGCCCAGTCCCTGGAGCGCGACGACATGATGGCGCTGGCGCTCTATTTCTCACAGAAGCGCTGGCCCGACCTGCAACAGCAGTCGGCACCGCCGGAGGTGGCGGCGCGGGCGGTACAAGCAAACGTTTCGGTCGGATGCACCGGCTGCCATCAAGGCGCATACCAAGGCGAAGGAACCCAGCCGCGCCTGGCTGGCCAGACCGCCGAGTATCTCCATCAAACCATGATGGACTTCCGCAACCGCGTTCGCGGCAACAATCCCGGCATGACCGATCTGATGCTTGCGACTTCAGAGCAGGATATCGCGGCGCTGGCGGAATACATGGCAGGACTGCAGTATCTCGGAGGCCAATGATCCGCCGAGTGCCTGCCCTCATTTTGTCCTGAGCTTCTCGCGCACGTCCTCATTTGCAGCCAGATCGAATGCGTGTTTGCCGCTGTTGTCGGCGATTGAGCGATCGGCCCCGCGGCTCAATAAGAATTCCACGACCGCCGCGTCGCCGCGCTCGGCCGCGATCATGAGCGCGGAGCGGCCGCGGTTGTCGAGCGCGTCGATCGCCGCCCCTGCGCCAAGCAACAGCTCAACGACCTCGATCGCCGCGCGCGACCCGACGCCGTCTTCATGGCCGGCAGCCCACATCAGCGCTGTCAACTCATTGCCGTAGGCGCGGCGGGCATCCACGCCGGCGTCCAGCAGTCGCCGTACAATCTGCGCAAAGCCGCGTGCGGCCGCGTAGGTGATCCCGGCTTTTCCGGTGCCATCCACGACATCGGGATCGGCACCGCGCGCGATGAGTTGCTCGACGATGCGATCGTTGCCTTTGAACGCCGCCGCGGCGAGCGGCGTCACACCCGACCGGCCCGACAGATTCGGCTCGGCGCCTTTTGCCAAGAGCGGGGCGACGGTCGCCGGCCGTTCGTTCTCGCTCGCTGCGTAGAGCGCGGTCGCACCGGCGAGATTGCGGGCGTCGGTCGGCGCCCCGTTCGCAAGAAAAAACTCGACCAGCGCCGTGTGGCCGGCGCGCGCCGCGCGCGCAAGGACCATCGCGCCAAGGCGATCGCGTGCCTCGAGCGAAGCGCCTGCTTCGATTAGGCGCCGCGCCAGTGGCAGGCATCCGGCGTCAGCCACGGCAAACAAAGCAAGACTGAGTTGCATCGACGTGGCATCGGCCTTCATCAGATCGAAGCGGCGCTCGAGGTCGCGACAGCTTTGGGAATCTGCGGCACGAGCCGGCAGGATCAGCGTCAACGCGAATGCAGCGACGACTGCCACTCGAGCACGGCGATATGCTGGGACCATAACCATGCCATTCATGTGCTTTCCTCTGCCCGGGAAGGGCACAATTCGCGGCGCGGCCGCCGGCACATTGCTCGCCGAGCCCGCCGCATATAAGCTTTGCCCCCGCGCCTTTCTGGTCATCGCGAAAGCGCGCAGCAAGACCAAGAAGCGTGCCCTGGGGAGATCATATCATGCAACATATCGGCAACCGTCTGCGCATCGCGGTAATCGTCATTGCTTCGGGCACCGTGCTCGCCGGAGCGGGTCTTGCCGCCGAATACAAGATGACGGTCAACCGCGACCGGCTGCTCAACGCGCAAAACGAGCCGCAGAATTGGCTGATGATGAACGGCGACTATGGCTCGATGCGCTATTCCAAGCTCGCCCAGATCAACCGCGAGAACGTGAAGAATCTGCACATGGTGTGGGCGCTCGCGCTTGGCGGCATGCAGGATATCGGCCAGAACGGCCCGGAAAACGAAGTCAATCCGCTCATCGACAACGGCTTCATGTACACCACCGACGGCTGGGGCACGGTCTACAAGATCGACGCGCGCAACCCGAACAAAGGCGAGTTCGTTTGGATCAGCGATTCCGGAGTCCGCCATGAAGGCAATGTCTCGCGTACGCGCGGCATCGCACTGTGGGACGATCTCGTCATTGCCAACCTGCCCGACGGCCGTGTCATCGCGATCAATCGCGACTCAGGCGAGATCGTCTGGGACAAGCAGATCGCCAAGGCCGACGAGTTCGGCACCAAGGAACGATTTTTCAGCGCTCCGATAACGGCTGAAGGCAAGGTTCTGGTCGCCAATGGCGCGGGCGACGCCGGCACGCGCGGCTGGTTGGCCGCGCTCGATGCCAAGACCGGCAACGAGTTGTGGCGCTGGTACGCGGTGCCCAGGCCGGGCGAGCCGGGTAGCGAGACCTGGAAAGACAAGACCAATGCGTGGAAGACCGGCGGCGGCGGACTCTGGCAGACCGGATCCTACGACCCGGCGTCGAAACTCACGATCTGGGGCACGGGCAATCCGGTTCCGCAATATGACCCGCAATCGCGGCCCGGCGACAATCTCTACACCAATACGGCGGTCGCCCTCGACATCGAGACTGGCAAGCTCGTCTGGTACTACCAGTACACGCCCAACGAGTCCTGGGATTATGACGAGAACGGCATCCACCTGCTTTACGACTCGATCGTCAACGGCGAGCCGCGCAAAGTGGTCGGCCACTTCGCGCGCAACGGCTTCTTCTACACGCTCGATCGCACCAATGGCAGCTTCATCAAGGGCGGCCAATACGTGAATGATTTGAACTGGACCAAGGGCCTCGATCCGAAGACTGGAAAGCCGATCGAATACGATCCTAAGCTCGACGTGCAGACCTACGTCCCCGAGACGCGCGCGTTGCGTGGCGACGGCATGAAGCGGGCGTGCCCGACTTGGCATGGCGGCGTCGCCCACCAGCCGGTCGCCTATAATCCGGTCAAACGGATCGCCTATGGCGTCGGCATCGAAGGCTGCTTCACACAGAACGGCGCCGCCGCTGCATTCAAGTCGCCGGAGGGCGGCCTCGACCGGCAGAAATTCGAGAAGCGGACCTACACCAGCGACCTCTATTACGGCTCGGTCACCGCCTACGACACCGTCAATAACAAAGTGCTGGCCAAGGCGATCACCGACATCGAGATCCGCTCGGGCGCGCTGGTCACCGCCGGTGGCGTGGTGTTCACCGCGCTGCAGGACGGCTGGGTGGTCGCGTATCACGACGAGACGCTGGAGGAGCTCTGGCGCTTCAACGTGGGTACGCCGCTCAAGGGCGCGCCGGTGACCTACGCGATTGGCCCGAAGCAATATCTCGCCGTGCAATCGAGCGGCCGTCACCTGCATCCGGTGAAGTTCGATAAGCTGGAGAGCTCGAGCTATCTGTTCGTGTTTGCGCTGAATTGAGGGCGGAGCAGAAGCCTCTCGGCCGCTCATTCCCGCGCAAGCGGGAATCCATCTGCCGCGTCGGAGTCCGTGACCCTGGATCCCCGCTTTCGCGGGGATGAGCGGAGGGAGTTGCAGCTATCTCGCAAATTCCTTGCACACGTCGAGGTCCGCACCCCAGTAGTCGATGCATTTGGCGCGGTCCATCGCGCCCTTGCCGACCATTTTCGCCAGCATGAAATCGGCGATGGCTTCAATCTCGCGCCCAATCAACGTTGCGGGCGGATCAGGCATCTGCCGGCCCAACCCCTTCAGATCGGCCTGCTTGAGCCCGTAGCAGCGCCCGTCGCTGTAGGCGAACTTGTCGAACGCCGGCATGCCGGTGCCCGGCCGTCCGCATTTGATGGTCAGGATCAGCTTCTCGCGATCGAGCACGGATTCGCGCAGGTTGGCGCCATCCGGCATCTGGCTGTCGAGCTTGCGGCCGTCGCCGGCCCAGCCGTGACACGCCTGGCAGTTTCCCTTCTGCCGAAACAGGCTGAAGCCGGCAGCGATGTCCGCAGGATCGGCAGCTGACGCCGGCGCAAGCGCAACGAGCTGTGATGCAAGAGCTATGATCTTTACGCTCGTGCGGACGAGACGATTTCGCGACATGCCGGTCACATTCTGGGCTCGCAGGCCGCGTTGACGCTAGTGCCGCGAACCCGAAGTTCGCACGGTCGAGCGGCAAGGGTGTTTGCGAACTTCGGGTTCAAAAGCGGCACTAGAATCATAACGTTGCTAGTGTCCCTTTGATTCCGAAGTTCGTACCGAGACTGCCGCGAGCGCGTGCGAACTTCGGAATCGGGACACTAGCAGGTCATTTCGCCGCGCGGAAAGATCGGCTACGATGCGGCTCCACGCTGACATTGAACGTTTATGGCAATGTTACGCGCCGTCACGCTCCTGCTTGGCCTGATCTCCTGTACTGCCGCCGAAGAATTGCGCCGTGCGACGGTGTGGCACCTCAAGCTCGGGCAGCCGGTCAATGCACAGCCCTCATCCGACGAATTTCGCGGCTTCGCCTGCGGGTCCAACGGCGGCCCGCCGCGGCAGCCCTTAAGCGGCTGGGGCGAGTTCATGCGCTGCCCGGCCGAACCGAACGGACTGCACGAGGTCTATTTCGAATACGACGACGAATACGAATACATCGCCCGCGCCCGCGATCTCCCGGGCGAGGTGGCTCGCTGGGCCGGCACAACGGAAACCGGTTTTCCCGTCATCGTATCGGCTCTGTTCGACGATCGCGGCGTGCTGCGGATGATTCGCATCGTGTCTGACCCCCGCCCAGAACATCGCAACGACCTGATCGAGGCGAATGTCAAGAAACGCGCCGACGCCTACCTGCTCGGTGGCATCCTGGCAGGGCGCTATGGCATCGATGCAGCGCGCGACTGCACCACCCTGCCGGCTGCGGAAGGCGAAAGGGCCGTCGGCACGTTATTCGTCAAGCAGTCCTGCACGCTGACCGACCAGTCCCGCGGCATTGCGATCGCGCTGCGGGTCAATTATTTCCGCAAGCCCGGGCAGAGCGGCGTCAACCCGCAGCTGCCGACGCAATTGACCGAAGGGCAGTTCGAAAGCTCGGCGCGGCTGGAGATGCGGGACACATCGGTCAGCGGCCGCTGAGGAGAATCGAACGTGGTATGCGAGCAGCGGGACTTTTACGGCAACCGCTCTTGCTATATTGTTTGGACAGCACGCGCTGCAGCGCACACGGAGGAAGCCCGATGAAGAGGCTCATTCTGGAGACGACCTCGCCGTTCCAGGGATTGCCCGAGCTTGTTGCCTACGATGAGGGCCTGTTCGAGAAGGAGGGCCTCCTGATCGAGTGGGCGGACCGCGACGAGGCCGGCATCAAAACCACGGACACGTCGGTGACCGACCCCCAGCGCGCGGATCCGTTCGTCAGCCACGGCACCTTGCTCGAGCAAGGCAAGGCCGACATGTACAACGCCTGCGAGTGGGGCAACTATTGCCGCGCCGGCGCCACCGCGATCGGCAGTCGGCAGATCGGACGCCGCGCCATCGTGACCTACGGCGCCATTGCCGTTCCGCCGCATTCGCGGGTGTTCACGCCGCAACAGCTTGCCGATCGCACCGTCGGCGTGCCGTTCTTTGCCGGAACGCACTATCTCGCGCTGCATATGTTGGAAGGCTTCCTGCCGCGCGAGCGCATCAAGGTTTGCGACGCGCCGACCGGCTCGCGCAACCGGTTAAGCCTGATCATGAAAGGCGAGCTGGCGGCGACGACGCTGACCGAGCCTTACGTCTCGCTGGCGGAGAAACAGGGCTGCCGCATCATTTGCTCCGCCTTCTATCACGGAACCGAGGTCGCCTCCGACCGGGTCGATGCCGAGACTTACGCCGCGTTCAACCGCGCGGTGCGCGAAGCAGTGCGCCGCATCAACGCGAACAAACGCAGGTACCTGCGCTACTTCATCGATTATCACAAAGCCAAGGACCCGATGGTCGCGACGCTCAGCGTCGACGACTTGCGGGAAAGCCGCCTGGTGGTGGTCGATCCGGCACCGATTCCCGCCGAGGACCTGCAGCGCACCTACGATTGGGTCAAGAGCTGGGGCATGCTCGAAGAAACCGAATCCCCCCTTCAGCTCGTCAACATCAACGTGCAGGCTGGCGCCCACGCAGCGGCGCAGTAGCCGATTGCCATGCCGGAGCACCGTCCGGCTGGGCCCATGCGCCCGGCGTCGATGCGTCGTGTACTGGCGATCTGCGCCGCGCTTGGCCTCTCCGGTCCGGTTAACGCTGACGATTATCCGTCAAGGCCGACGGCTTGGTGTTTGCGCGGGAGCGGGCATTCCGCAGCCTGTGATCGACCTCCTCAACCGTCACATCGTCGAGATCGTCAACTCGTCGGAGTATCGCTCACTGGTCGATACGTCGGGTTCGCTGGCGGTTTCCTCGACGGCGCAGGAATTTCGCGAATTGATCGAAGAGACGGCAAACGACGCCGCCCCGATCTTTCGCGAATTCGGCGTGCAATTGGACTGAGCTTGGCGACTCCAATGCTGCTCCCGCGCCGCAAATTTCTGCATCTCGCAGGGGGCGCGGCGACGCTGCCGGCGCTGACGCGGATTGCCAAGGCGCAGGGCTATCCCACCCGCCCGCTGCGGTTCGTCATCGGCTATCCGCCGGGGGGCGCCATCGATTTCGTAGCGCGGCTCATCGGGCACTGGCTGTCGGCCCGGTTGGGACAGCCGGTGGTGGTCGAAAACAAGCCTGGCGCCAGCACGAACCTCGCGGTCCAGGCGGTGGTCGCGGCGCCGCCCGACGGATACACGCTGCTGCTCGCAGTCGCCACCAACGCGATCAACGCGACGCTTTATGAAACGCTGCCCTTTGACTTTCTGCGCGACATCGTCCCGGTCGCCGGACTGGTCGAGCTGCCGCTGGTGATGGAGGTCAATCCAGCGGTGCCTGCCAGGACCGTCGCCGAGTTCATCGCCTATGCCAAAGCCAATCCGGGCCGGATCAACATGGCCTCGTTCGGCGGCGGCACGATCGCGCATTTGGCAATCGAGCAGTTCAAGACGATGAGCGGCACCGACCTGGTACACGTGCCGTACCGCGGCGGAGCTGCGCTGGTCACCGATCTCATCGCCGGACAGGTGCAGGGCGCGGTCGATGCCTTGCCCAACTCGCTTCCCCACATCAGGAGCGGCGCGGTGCGCGCCTTGGCCCTGCTGACGAACAGGCGCACCCATGTGCTGCCCGACCTGCCCACCGTCGCGGAGACGATCCCCGGCTACGAAGTGAGAACCTGGTCCGGCATCGGCGTTCCGCGCGCGACGCCGCCCGAGGTCATCGCGACGCTCAATCGCGAGATCAACGCTGGACTGGCCGATGCCAGCGTGCAGGCGCGGCTCGTGGAAGTGGGCGGCACACCGATTGTCTTGAGTCCCGCGGCGTTCGGCAAGCTGATTGCCGATGATACCGAGAAGTGGGCCAAGGTCGTCAAACTTTCCGGCGCCAAGCCGGAGTGATGACGATCTATCAACCGTCATGGCCGGGCTTGTCACCGCAGGTCGGGTTTACCCGACCTGCAGCGCTTCACAGGCGCGACTCGGCAAGCCCGAGTTGCGGCGCCATCCACGTCTGCGCTTGCTGCAGTACTGAAAGGAAGGCATGGATGCCCGAGGCCGGGCATGACGAATGCATGAAAGTCACACCGGCAGGCGCTCGAATTCCTCGCCGAGCTTGATCGGATGCGCCATCGTTTCGTGCAACGCGTGCTTGTCGAGCTCGCCTTCCCAGCGGCTGATCACGATCGTTGCGACGCCATTGCCGATCAGGTTGGTCAGCGCGCGGCATTCGCTCATGAACTTGTCGATGCCGAGCAGGATGGCAAGCGACTGAATCGGAATGTCGGGGACGATGGCGAGCGTCGCAGCAAGCGTCACGAAGCCGGCGCCGGTGACGCCTGAGGCGCCCTTCGATGTGATCATCGCGATCACCAGGATGCCGAGCTCCTGGATGAACGTCAGCGGCGTGTTGGTCGCCTGCGCGAGGAACAGCGTCGCCAGCGTCATGTAGATGTTGGTGCCGTCAAGGTTGAAGCTGTAACCGGTCGGGACCACCAGGCCGACCACCGATTTCGATGCACCGAGATGCTCCATCTTCTGCATCATGTGCGGGAGCACCGTCTCCGAGGAGCTGGTGCCGAGCACGATCAGCAGCTCGTCCTTGATGTAGGCGATGAAGCGCAAGATCGAGAAGCCGGAGAGGTACGCGATCGTCCCGAGCACGAGCAGGACGAACAGAGCCGACGTGAAGTAGAAGGTCAGGATCAGCTCGCCGAGCTTGAGCAGCGCGCCGATGCCTTGCGCCCCGATCGTGAACGCCATCGCGCCGAAGGCGCCAATCGGCGCGGCCCGGACGACGATGCGGATGATGCTGAAGAACACGCGCGCGGCAAGATCGATGGCGTTGGACACGCGCTTGCCGGCCTCGCCCAGGAACGAAATCGCAAAGCCGGTGAGAATCGAGACCAGCAGGACCTGCAGCAGATCACCTTTGGCAAACGCGCCGACGAACGTATCGGGGATGATCGCCAACAGGTGATTGACGATCCCCTCCTCTTTCGCGCGCGTGACGTAGCTTGAGACCGCATTGGGATCCAGCGCGTTGGCATCGATATCGAAGCCTGCGCCCGGTTGCAACGTTCTCCCGACGATCAGTCCGAGCGCGAGCGCAAGCGTCGACACGGTTTCGAAATAGACCAGCGTCTTGATGCCGACCCGCCCGATCTTCTTCAGATCGCCCATCGAGGCGATGCCGTGCACAATGGTGCAGAAGATCACCGGCGCGATCATCATCTTGATCAGCGCGATGAAGCCGTCGCCGAGCGGCTTGAGCTTGACCCCGAGCTGCGGGTCGAAATAGCCGACCGCGACGCCGACCGCGATGGCGATCAGCACCTGGATATAGAGGACGGTGTACCAGGGGCGGCGCGGAGCCGCCGCGGACGCCGGAGTTGGTGCCTCCATGATCCCTCCATGGACGTTCCTCGCGATGCCGCTCGATTCACATGGTCGGACTGGCGTATTGGCCGCCGAGCGCGTTGAGCCCGTAAGCCGCCCCGGCAATATCGAAGTTGAACGAGAAGTGCTGGTTGATGGCGAGCACGTCGCGCAGATGGCGCTGCAGGAGGTCGCGCGTGTAGAGACCCTGCGCCCCGTAGCAGGACCACAGTGTCTCCACCACCTCGCGCGACTGGTTCACGGCGAACGCCGAGTGCGCACGAAAGCGCAGCTTGGTTTCGACATTCGGAGCCTGGTTGCGCTCGGCAATCGCCTGAAACGCAATTGCCGAGTCACGCAGGAGAGAGCGGGCAGAATCGATCAGGCAGCGCGCCCGTGCCACCTTGATTTGCACGGCCTGAAAATCGGCCGGCCGCGCGCCGGTGTATGTACCGGTCCGCTTGGCCATCGTGGCGAGGAAAAGCTCGTAGGCGCCCTCAGCCGCCCCGACCGCCGCGGGCGCGAGCGGATGACTCGAAGCGGCGACGATCGGGATGCGGTAGAGAGGGCCCGGGTTGAGCGCCGCGCCGGGATGCGCGCCGCCGCCGCGGCAGCGGGCGAGCGCCAGCGCCCGGTGCTCCGGCACAAACAGCTCGCGGACCGCGACATCCTTGCTGCCCGTCCCCGCCATGCCCATGGCGTACCAGGTGTCGATGACTTCGTAGTCGGATTTCGGCACCAGGCACAGCCGCCAATCGATCGGCGCCTTGCCGTCGTCCTCGTAAATCGTGACGGCCAGCATGTTCCAATCGGAATTGTCTACCGCCGAGGAGAACGGCCAGCGGCCGTTGACGATGAATCCGCCCTCCGCCTTGCGCCCGCGGCCGGCGGCGAGCGCGATCGAGGACGCAATCAGCGCATCCGGGTTTGCCTCCCAGACTTCGCGCTGCGCGCGCGGATCGTAACAGCCGAGAATCCAATGGTGGCAGCCGACGTTGCCGACGTTCCAGGCCGTGGACGGGCAGCCGCGCGCAAGCTCCGCCGGAATGTCGACGACCGCCACGAACGGAAGCTCCATGCCGCCAAAAATCTTCGGCTGGTGAAATCGGAACAGGCCGCTCTCGTGCAGCAGCTGCTCGCTCTCGCGCAGGAGCATGCGCGCATCCTCGGTCGTTTGCGCGCGCTCGCGCAGGATCGGGACGATCTCGCGCGCCCGGCGCATCGCCTCGTCGTAGCCCACGCCGGAGAAATCGCGGCGCGTCGGCTGCAGCAACGTGCCGATCTCGGCTGCCTGTCGGGATGGTCCGGCGACGGACGCGACCACGCTCATTCGATCACCTCATCGGCCATAGCATAGCACATCGCTTATCGGTGTATGGTTCGCGCTCGAAGACGGATGATCGATCACTCCTCCCGGATGCTGCCATCGGGCATGGTCGTGGCGCGGAACACCGCAGTGTCGAGCTTTGCTTCGTAAAGGTTGGCACGGCGCAGATTGGCTCCCGCCAATACGGCGCGCGACAGGTCGGCGCCGCGCAGATTGGCACCGAGCGCGTTGGCATCGCTGAGGTCGGCGCCGACCAGGCTGACATTGTTCAGCTCCGCTCCCATCAAGCGCGTATCGCGCAACCCGGCGCCGTCGAGTCGCGCGCCGCGCAGGAAGGCCAGATCGAGCGCGGCGCCGCTCAAATCGGCGCCGATCATCACGGCCTCGGGAAGCCGCGCCTTGCGCAGGTCGGCGTTGCGCAAGACGGCTTCGCTGAGATCGCTGCGCGTAAATCGCGCGGTGCCCATGAGCGCGCTACTGAGATCGGCACCGGAAAGTTTTGCGCCGTCGAGGTTGGCGGCATACAGCATGGCCTCGCGCAAGTTCGCTCCGGCGAGATCGGCACGGCTCAGGTTGGCCTTGTTGAGATTAGCGCCCGTGAGGTCGGCACCGGCCAGCCGCGCGGCCACGAGCTTGGCGTCGTGGAAGTTCGCCTCGCGCAGATTGGCGGCGGTCAGGTCCACGCCAGAGAGGTCCCGCCGCTTGAAGTTCATGCCGGCCAGATCGCAGCGCGGGCATTCGCGCGTGCGCCCGGCGAGGAAATCATCGCGTTGGTCGGCGGCCGCCGCACTCGGCATGAGAGCGGCGATCGCAGGCAACGCCACCGCAAGCGCGCAAGCTGACAGGGGGATCATTGCTCCTCACCCATGCGCCGCTCGTCAGCTCCCATAGGACACCGCTGCGACCCAGCGGTTCATTGTCGATTCGTGTCACGGCGATGTAAATTGGCTCCGCACCAGGATGGCTCCATGCCCGAGATCCCGCTGCTCACCGTCGAGGGTGATGCCTACGCCTGCGGACTCGCGCACGGCCGCCAGTTCGCGCGCGAAATTGCCGAGAACATCGAAACGTACCTGTCCCGCTTCGCTGCGGCAGGTCTCGCCCATGACCAGGCTTTCGTGGAGGCAGAGCGATGGCACCAGGCGATCGCCGCAGAGAGTCCCGCCTATGCCGAAGAAATGCGGGGCATAAGCCACGGCAGCGGGCACAGCGAAACAAGCATTGCGCTGCTCAATGCGCGCTACGAGCTGGCCTTCACCTTGTTCGGCCAGGAGGCGCGCCGGGGCGAATTGCTGGCGGTGGGGGCGGCGGGGCCGGACGGCTGCACCACGTTCGGCCTGCTGCCCCAGGCCACCGCCGACGGTCACTGCTGGCTCGGGCAGAACTGGGATTGGCTTGCTAGCGTGCATGGACGCACGTTCGTGCTACGCGTGCAGCGCAAGGGAAAACCGCGCCTCGTCTGTCTCACCGAGGCCGGCATCGCAGGCGGAAAAATGGGCGTGAACGAATGCGGCATCGGGCTGGTCGAGAACGGCCTGGCCTCGAGTCATGACGGCCGCAATCCTTACCGCAAGCCGTTCCACGTGCGCTGTCGCGAAGTGCTGGAGGCGAAAACATTTGCCGATGCGTCACGGCCGGTGACCGATACCCCGCGTACCTGTTCCGCCAATTTCGTGATCGGCGCGGCGGGCGGCGAGGTGGTCGACCTCGAAGCGAGCCCCGACCATGTGAGCCGCCTCTATCCCGAGGACGGCATCATCACCCATTCCAATCATTTTCTGACATCCGGCCACGGCGAGTCGCTATTGGAAAAGATTTCGCCGAACACGCTCTACCGTGCCGACCGCATGCGCGCGCTGCTCGAGCCGCAGCGTGGCGAGATTTCCTTCGCGCACATGCGCACGGCGGCCGCCGATCATTTCGGCGCACCCTATGCGATCTGCCGCCATCCCGATCCCGGCCAGCCGGCGATCATGCGCACGATGACGGTTGGCGCCGTACTGATCGATCTCGACGACCGCACCATGCAGATGGCAAATGGCCCGCCGTGTAGCGATGAGTATGTGGCGTTTCCGGTGTGACCCTAAGCGTCACCCGCGGGCTTGACCCGCGGGTCCATCTGCCTCGTAAGACATTTTCATAAAAGATGGATTGCCGGCTCAAGCCCGGCAATGACGAACGGAGCGATTAGGTCTCGTCGGCAAACATCTTCTCCTTTGCCTCCGCGGCGGCATCCTCCATCGTCATGAACACGGCGCCAGCAGCTTGCAGGTTTGTCAGCAATTGCTCGAATGCCAGCATCCGATAGCCCCGACCAATCACGTAAGGATGCATCGTGTAGGTGAGCACGCCCCAGTCGACCGTCTTTTGCATGTAGCGGAATTCGTCAAGCCAGTTGTCCATCACCGCGCGCGCGGATTGCAGGCCGGGCAGCACCGTGGTCGCGGTGCGCACGAATTCGAAATGCGGGTAGTCATCGAGCGACCAGCTGATCGGCATTTCGATCAGCGCGGTTTCCTCGCCGCGGCGGTACGGCTCGCCGAGCGCGACCCGATCGCCGCGGCGCGCACGGTAAGGCCAGTAATCCGCGCCCATGAGGCTCGAGTCGTAGACGAATCCATGGGCGAGCAGCAGATCGATGGTGTTTTCGCTGAGATCCCACGCGGGCGAGCGATAGCCGCGTGCCGGCTTTCCGGTAAGCCGCTCGATCGCCGCATTGGCGCGCTTAAGATCGGACTCCTCCTCGGCCCGGCTCTGCTGCGCCGGCGGCACGTGCGCCCAGCTGTGATGTGCCACCTCATGGCGATCCGCCACCACCACCTCGCACAAGCGCGGGTGGCTCTCGATGGCAAACCCCGGGATGAACCAGGTCGCGCGCAGACTGAGCGATTTGAGCAGCGCGAGCACGCGCCGCGCGCCGGTGAGGCCGAACTCACCGCGCGAGAGCGGGGTCGGCGTGGTCATGCCGCGGGCGATGAATCCTGACTGAGTATCGAAATCGAAGGTGAGACAGACGATGTGACGGGGCACCCTGCACTCCACAGCATGATTTGTGGTGATCGTAGGATGGGTTGAGCGCAAGCGAAACCCATCGCATTCTACGAGGCAATAGATAGATTTTCCGCCGCTTAACCATCCCACAAACAGAACTTGCGCGATGGCCACGCAAACAATCGGCATCATCGTCAACGGCGCGACCAGCCGCATCGGCTCGACCCAGCATCTCGCCAACGCGCTGGTGCCGATCATCGAAGAGGGCGGCCTTGCCATTGAGTCGGATCGGCTGCTGCCGCGCTTGGTGCTCGTCGGCCGCAACCGGGAACGTGTTGCTGCCGTGGCCCGAATGCACAACATCGCTGACTGGACCGGCGACCTCGATGCGGCGCTGTCGGATCCCGCCTATGCGGTCTTCTTCGACGCCGCCGCGACGGCACAGCGCGTCGCCGCCCTCGAGCGGGCGATCGAGGCCGGCAAGCACGTCTATTGCGAGAAGCCGGTAGCACCCAGCGCGGCGCAGGGACGCGCCCTGCTACAGAAGCTCGAGGCGCGCGGCTTAAAGCACGGCGTGGTTGAGGACAAGATTCACCTGCCGGGCCTACAGAAGCTTGCGGCGCTTGCGAAAGACGGCACGCTCGGGCGCATCGTTGGATTCCGGCTCGAATTCGGCTGGTGGGTTTTCGACGGCACGGAGCGGCCGTCCCAGCGGCCGAGCTGGAATTACCGCACGGGCGGCGGGCTTATCCTCGATATGTACCCGCATTGGCGTTATGTAATCGAGACAATCATCGGCCGTATCGTGCGCGTGTCCTCCGCGCAATGGATCGCAACTCCCGAGCGCGTCGACGAGGCGGGTGAGCGCTATGCTGTCGAGGTCGAGGATTCCGCGGCAACGCTCGTGGAAATCGAAGGCGGCGTATTCGGCACGATCCTGAGTTCATGGGCGACCCGCGTGCGCCGTGATGACCTGTTCACCCTGCAGCTCGACGGGACGCGCGGCTCCGCGCTCGCCGGACTGCATCGCTGTTACATGCAGTCGGCGGAAGCAACGCCATCGATTCCGCATTTCAACGTGATGCAGGACATCGGCGCCGATTATCGCGAGGGCTGGACGCAAGCGCTGGCACTCCCCGCTTATTGCAACCCATACCGTGTCGGCTGGGAGCGGTTCCTGCGTCACATGGCGATGCAAGCGCCGATGCCGTCCGATTTCCGCGCCGGCATTCGCGACGTCGCGTTTGCGGAGGCCTGCCAGCGCAGCATGGCGGAGCGGCGCTGGATCGATTTTCCGTAACCCAGATGGAGCGAAGCGAAATCCGGGATTGGTCTTCCCGGATTTCGCCTCGCTCTGCCAGGCTTCATCCGGGCTACGGACTAGGCTCACGCCGCCGCGGACTTGCCGATCGCGGCGTTGACCCGCGGCATGACCTGTTCCGCCATCAACTGCATGGAACGCTTGTTGAGCGCCGGCTCGACCCAATCCATGCCGGCGTACACGAGTTCCCCGAAATCGCCAGCTTCGTCGCGCAAGGCCAGAATCCGGTCGACCACCTTGTTGACGCTGCCGTGGATCACGCAGTGATCCATGACGTAGTCGTGAGTAATCTCGTCGTCCGGCTGGTCCTTGTGCGACTTGAACACGTAGAGCCGATTGCCGCGCTTCATCTTGGCGCGCATCTGCTCGTAATAGAAACGATAGGGACTCTTCTCGTCGTAACGGCCGTAACGCGCCGCCACCTTGTCGTCGTCGTGAACGCAGACCGCGCGCGCCACCCGCCAGTCCGCGACCTCGGCTTCGGCGCCCACCTCGGCCTTGCCCTTGCAGTAGTTCTGCCAGTGCGACTTAAGGTGTTTGGCGAGCAAAAAGTTCGCCGACAGCGGATGGAAATCGCGCTTGCCCATGTGCCCGACGCCGGGCGAGAACGGCGCCACGACGGTGCCGACGATCTCCGGCCGCGGCTTCTGATACGGCTTGCCGATGTAACCGATGCCGAGGTTGGGCGTCATGGTGCGCGCGATCGACACTTTGTAGCGGTTGCCGGGAAAGTCGATGTCGTAAGGCGGCTCGCGCTCCCAGATCGCGAGGATCACGTCGATTGCCTCGGCAAACAGCTTACCGCGATCCTCGTCGAGAATCCCGAGCGCCTCGGCGTCGGAGGTGAGCGCGCCGGGACTGACGCCAAGGATGAAGCGGCCCTCGGAGAGGTGATCGAACATCGCCGCCTGCGCCGCGACCAGCACGGGATGCAGGTGCGAGAGGTTTGTGGTGCCGGTGGCGAGCTTGATCTGCTTGGTCGCGTGAACGAGCGACGCCTGAAAGATCATGCTGTTGGTGATGTTCTCGCAGGCATCGGTGAGGTGCTCGCCGATGAAGGCGTCGTAGAAGCCGAGCTGGTCGGCGAGAATCACGGCCTCGCGATCCTCCTTCAAGGTCTCGACCCAGCTCCGTTCCATCGGATGGACCGGCATAGTGAAATAGCCTAGACGCATTGACCCTCTCCGCCTGCGCCGCCGGCCGTCGGCTACCGGCGCGCGGGCGCATGTGGCCCAAATTGCCCGCGCGGCACAAGCGCATTTTGCGCCGAGGTGGTCGGCTTGACGCGGCGTCGGTTAATAGGCTCGCTGGTTCGGGGAAACACGGGCTGCCGCCATCGAAGGACAAGCCGCCATGATTGAAGTCAAATGCATCAGCGAGGCCGATCCACTGGAATTCGAGGTGGTGGCCCGCGAGGGAAACGGGGAGAGCCGGCATCGCGTGGCGATGACGCGAGCAACGTGGCAGCGGCTCACGTCCGGCAAGCACGCGCCGGAGCGCTGCATCGAAGCGGCATTCCGCTTCCTGCTCGACCGCGAGCCGAAGGAATCGATCCTCACGCGCTTCGACGTGACGGTGATTGCGCGCTATTTCCCCGAATTCGAGCGCGAGCTGCCGCGCTACCTCGCGCAGGTACTGATGGTGGGCGCACCAGGACTCGAACCTGGGACCCGCTGATTAAGAGTTTCTTCCGGCGCCCTTTCGTAACCCCCTGCCCTACCTCGCTTTCTCATCGAAGAGCGCTAGAAGTGCCCGTCACATCGGGCTTTCTCGTTGCAAAGTCTGGGCAGCTCCGTTATATCTCTGGACGCAATATGCCGTCACCGCGACGGGCATAGGCCGGGCATGACGGATTCAAGGCAACGGCTCACGGACGCTATCGTCCAGCGGCTCCCGCCGCCCAAGGCGGGCAAACGCATCACGCCGGACAGCGAGGTAGCGGGCTTCGGCATTCGCATCACCGCCGCTGGCGCCCGCAGCTACGTCCTTCGGTACACCACCAGGGCCGGGCGAGAGCGGACCTATACCATCGGCGACGCTTCGGTCTGGCCGTGTACGGCGGCCCGCGACAAGGCCAGGGAGCTTAGGCGCCAGATCGAGGATGGCGGCGACCCGCTAGGCGAAATTGAGGCCGAGCGTGAAGCGCCCACGGTGATGGACCTGATCGAGCGCTTCCGCGCCGAGCACCTCCCCCGCAAGCGCCCCTCAACCCGTGGCGACTATGACGGCATCCTGCGGCTGCACGTTGAACCGCACTTCGGCCAGCATACCAAGGTCGCGGATGTCCGCTTCGAGGACATCGATGCGCTCCACCGCAAGATCACCAAGAGCGGCGCGACCTACGTCGCCAATCGGACCGTGGCGCTCCTGTCCAAGATGTTCAGCCTCGCCGTCAAGTGGCGCATGCGGTCGGACAATCCGGCGAAGGGGATCGAGCGCAACACCGAATTTCAGCGCCGCCGCTACCTGAGCGGCGATGAGTTGGTGCGGCTCACCAAGGCGCTGGCCAAGCACCCTTCCCGCGAAGCGGCCGATGCCATCCGCCTTCTACTGCTGACCGGCGCCCGGAGGGGCGAAGTCCTGGCGATGCGCTGGGCGGACATCGAGGACGGCGTATGGAGCAAGCTGCCGTCTTCGACCAAGCAGAAAAAGCCTCATGAGGTCCCGCTATCCGCGCCCGCGATTGCGCTCTTGTCGGACATCCGAAAGCGGCAGCGGCGGACGGGCAAGTCGGAGTTCGTATTCCCGAGTAATGGCGCGACCGGCCACATCGTCGAACTTAAGAAGGGATGGGCGCAGGTCACCGAGGCTGCGGGCATCGATGGACTGCGCATCCACGATCTTCGGCATAGCTATGCCAGCCAACTGGTCTCAGGCGGCGCATCGTTGCCACTGATCGGCGCCTTGTTGGGTCACTCCAACCCGCTTACCACGAACCGATACGCGCACTTGTTCCGCGACCCGTTGAAGGCCGCCACCGAGAAGGTCGGCGCCGTCATCGCGGCTGCCGGGAAGCAGACCAAGCCGGTGGCGCGGTTCAAGCGCAGAGGTCGGCCATGAAGCTTACTGCGCAAGAACACGAGGAAATCCTCCGCTATGCAGAGAAAGAGGCCGAACGCATCATAGAGGAGCTAGCACGCCGCTTAGATCTACCGGTCAACGACATCGACCCTCGCACCTTTCAAATACAGGAGCAAGGCACAATGACCAGCAAAATCACGAACCAACAAGTCGAGCAGCAAATCCAGCGCTTTGTACAAGCGCTCGGCGAGGCATGGGAGCCGCCGTTCGTTTGGGGCAACGTGAAGTCTTTGGTCAAAGAGGCCGTTAGACGGATCGATCAAAATTTCTTGCTGGAAATACAGTTCAATCGGCAACGCCAGAAAGACGGCGATAAAGAAACAGAAGTGGAGCGGCCAGCGGACGCCGCCCTGCAATAACCCAGGAGAACGACAATGACCGACCAAGCAATGAAGGAGATGAAATACAAAGCGTACGATGATGCGGTACGCCTGCGCGCCATTCTATTCACGCTCATCGAGCGGGTGTTCGGGCGCAGGGATGAACTCTTCATCAAGGCTTTGACCCAGGGAACGTGGCCTGAGAATTGGGCCGCCGAGTTCGAGCGGCTGCTGTTGTGTGAGGAGTGGTCTCACTGGGACGATGCGGCGGGCGAGGCCGCCTTGATCGAGGCGGCGATCAAGGAATTCTGTGAGCGACGCGGAAACGCCGCGATCTAACAACGGCCCCGGCGCTCCCTTCGGCAATGAACGAAAACCTCCCAGCTCTTTTTCATTACGACGCCGCCTGTCGAGCGCTCGCGGCCGACGATTGCGCCCTGTTGCTATGGGCCACATGGCCCAAGCTAGACGGCGCCCTCGATGTCATTCGGGCATGGGGCTTCAAATATCAGACCTGCGGCTTCCTGTGGGTCAAACAGAATCCCAACGGCGAAGGCCTGTTCACGGGCATGGGCTACCACACCCGCGCCAACACCGAGCCGTGTCTACTCGCAACACGCGGGTCTCCGCTGCGCTTGGCGAACGACGTGC
>Ga0306925_10000388_pt1 | contig 31197 bp, 20 predicted proteins | sample flu12Cox44000176_FD_203755 | JGI IMG/M metagenome (GOLD analysis project Ga0306925, IMG submission 203755) | Lab enrichment of tropical soil microbial communities from Luquillo Experimental Forest, Puerto Rico - flux8day.12C.oxic.44.000.176 (v2)... | ecosystem: Environmental > Terrestrial >... | reverse complement strand
CAGAAGGGGCGGAGGATTGTTCCCAGTAGCGCCAGATGGAGAAGTTGCCAAGGCCGAGGGCGTTCCACCAGAGCGCAAGCATGGAACGGTCGAGGTGCAGAATACCCTCGCGTGTGACGCCGGCAGGAGGAGGAACAAGTACGGCGAGACGGTCAAAAACTCGCTCGCGTTCGGCGCCTTCGGTTCGGGAGAGCAGATGCCAGAGAGAGAGGGTGTCGCGCTTGCGCGCTTGGGAAAGAATGGTGGTGAGAGCGACGCTTCGCGCTTCGGGAGTTTGCGCGTCGAAATCGAGTTGCGCAATGGCCTCGCGGAAAGATTCACTGGCGTCCTCGAAGTAAGGAGTGCCGGGGCCGGTCTTTGGGCGCATGGAACACATCGCCGCGGCGGGGATGAACGAGTCGCGGTCGTTGAGTTGGAAACCGACCCAGCCAAACGTCGTGCGAAGCGTGCCGGAACCATCGGGAGCAACTGTGAGGGTGTAAGCGCAGCCAAGGTCCAGGGCCACGGCGGAGGGCGTGTCCACAACGAATTGACCGGCGGGAGCCCAAATGGCGGCGCGAATGGTGCCGACGTCGAGCTGAATGCGTTTGTGTTTTTTATCGGATTGCAGGAGGCGCACACGGGAATTGGGCTCGACGTCCACGCGGCCGAGATCTTCTTCGGAAATGGTAGCGCGAGAAGTGGCGTTTGTTTCGAGGGTCTCGCCAACGTGCAGCTTTGCGCTGCTATGTTCCGCGGTGATCAAGTCCGCGCCGATTTGCGGAGTGCCCTCGAGACGCGCGACATCCCAGCTGGGGCTCAGTGGAGGATACGAGGTCGGAAGAAACATGGAAATCATGCCTGCGGCGAGGGCCACGAGAACGACGGCAACGGCGGCGAGACGCGGAATCCAAAGCATCTGCTGGAGGAAGGCGCGGAGTTTGCCGGGTTGCGGGAGCGTTTGTGGAGGGAGAACGAGCGCATCTTCGGTATGACGGAATTGGGAGAGCAAAGTTTCGAGGCTCCGCACTTCTGGGTCGGGTACACCGGAGCCGTCCCACAAATAATTGCCAATCCTGGGTTCTTCTTGCGACGAATTGTGTTCCTGCTTTTTCATGATTTGGCGCTCGCTGATGGCGGAGCCGCCGGATTGGCTTTGCCGCCGAGAATTTCGCGGAGGTGCTGCATGCCGCGGTGTAAATTGACGCGCACGGAGCCGTGCGTGAGGCCGGTGCGCGCGGCGATTTCGGGTCCGGTCATGCCCTCGACGAGCCGAAGGATCAGCGGTTCGCGATAGGTGTCGGGAAGGGAGCGAATCGCTTCGAGAATGGCGTGAGCCTCTGCCGCGGAGTGCGTCCTTGGCGCTTGCTGTTCGAGAGTTGCACTCGTCGACTCTTCCTCAAATTCGACATCGGGGCGAGATTGACGGTGAAAATCCATGGCGCGATTGCGGGTGATCGCGGCGATCCAGCCGCCGAAACGGGAAATGTCTCGCAACGAACCGAGACGCGGCAAAGCCTGAAGGAAAACATCCTGCACCAGATCTTCGACGGCGGAATAGGGAACGCGCGACAAGAGAATGCCGTGAACCATGCGCGCGTAACGGGCGTAGAGCATGCCGAAGGCGCCGCGATCCCCGTTCTGGGCCGCTCTAACGAGATGGTCATCCACGCCAAGGGAATCGGGCTGAGGGTTCACGGTTCCCAGCTCTGTATATGGCCTGCCAAATTCAAAAAGTGCCACCACGTTCGATCCATCAAAATGCGTACATCAGTCTCCTAGGTAGACGTAAGGAAGGTGTCCAGTGTTAACAATACTCCGCAAGTGGAATGGATGCAGTAAGTTGGTGGGATGATCGGCGTGGGGTTAAAACCCCACGCGCAACACCGGCACGTGGGGCACGCGGCAGCGAGTCACATGCGGGAAACCGAGGCGCTACTTCGACCGCAAAGGCGACGGCAAGCCGCCGCAATACAAAAGGTGAAACTGGTAAAGTTAGAGAATGAGGGAAATGTTTCGGGAATTTGAGCCGCATCCCCTATTGTGGGGCGGGCACATGCAGACGGTAGCGGGAGCGGTTGCGCGGAGAAAATTCTCGCTTCCGGGGTCGGAGGAACGGCTGTTTCGCGTGGATGCGGAAACGCAATTGAAGGGGATGTGCAGTTGGCAGGCGGGGAAACAGCGGGACGTGCCGGTGATTGTTACGGTGCACGGTCTGGAAGGTTCGTGCGACTCGAACTATGCGGTGGGGATTGCGGATAAAGCGTACGCGCATGGATTCCACGCGCTGCGGCTGAACCAGCGGAACTGTGGCGGGACGGAAGGTTTGACGCCGACGCTTTATAACAGTGGGATGAGCGGGGATTACCGCGCGGTGTTGCTGGAGTTGGTGGAGGAAGGGTTTGAGCAAATTTTTTTCAGCGGGCACTCGATGGGCGGAAACCTGGTGACGAAAATGGCGGGGGAACTGGGAGAAGCGGCGCCAAAGCAATTGCGAGGCGTGGCGGCGGTATGCCCCGCTATGGATTTGGCGGCGTGCGCCGACGCGCTGGAGAAATTGCAGAATTACGGTTACCAGCGGCATTTCGTGAAGGGATTGCTGGCACGGTATTACAGGAAAGCGAAAATGTTTCCGGAGAGATACACGCGGAACGGATTCGGGCCGATCCGGACGGTGCGCGAGTTTGATGATGAAATTACCGCGCCTTATTTCGGGTATCGCGACGCACAGGATTATTACGAAAACGTTAGCGCAAAGAATGTGATGCAGCAGGTGCGCGTGCCGATGCTGATGATTACGGCGCAGGATGATCCGTTCGTGCCGTACGAATTGTTTGTGAGGGCGCGCGTGGAAGCAAATCCGCGGGTGCAGTTTGTTGCGCCGCGGCATGGCGGGCATTGCGGATTCGTTTCGAAGTGGGAAGGCGTGGAGAGGTTTTGGGCGGAACAGAGGATTGTGGAATGGGTCAGGAGAAGAAGCGAAGAGCCAATGAAGTAAACAGTGGTGAAGACTGGTGTTGGGCGGTGTGTGGAGGAGTTGAGGTCCTTCGCCCCAGAAGGTGCGGGCTCACAAATGCTAGCCGAGGGGCTTTTCGAGGGAGACCTGGAAGCCGGGGGTGAGGAGTTGGGCGGGGCCGTCGGCGACGATGACCATGTCATCTTCGCAGCGCAGGCCGAACTCGCCGGGAATGTAGATGCCGGGCTCGTTCGAAAATGTCATGCTTGGTTCGAGGACGGTCTCGCTACCGCGGACGAGGTAAGGATGCTCGTGGCCATCGAGGCCGAGGCCGTGGCCGAGACGGTGGGTGAAGAATTTGTAGTCCGGGCCGAAGCCGGCGGCGGTGATGACGGCACGAGCGGCCTCGTCCACGGAGCCGGAGAGTTTGCCCGCGCGTGCGGCGTCGAGAGCGGCATCCTGGGCTTTGCGGACCGCAACGAACGCGCGCTGAATTTTTTCGCTGGGCTTGCCGAAGATGCCTGTGCGCGTGACGTCGGATTCGTAGCCTTCCAGAGTGCAACCACCGTCGATCAGTACAACGTCGCCCTCTTTCAGCTTTTGCGGCTGCTTGGTGCCATGAGGGAGAGCAGCGGAAGCGCCGAGAAGAACCAGGGCACCACCGCGAAGATCCATTTTGCTGAAGCCGGCACTGACCAAGTGCGCGATCTCTTCCTGGGACATGCCCTCCTTTAGAGACAAGAAAACCTCGCGATAGACGTCACAGGTTGCTTCACAGGCAAGGCGCATGAGCGCGAGCTCTTGCGGGGATTTGCGGGCGCGGCAAGCGGTGGTCACGGGATCCGCGGAAACGCATTCGAATCCAGGCGCAGCGGCACGGAAGTGGTCGTAGAACGTGAAGGGAAGCGTTTCCTCGATTCCCACAAGACCGCTGCGGATGTTCCGGTCGGCAAGAGCAGTGGCAATCAGTTTCGTCGGGCTCTCGTCTTCCCGCCAGACGCGAACTTCGAGGGGATAGCGCATCAGTTCGCGCATGCGGCCCTCTTCAAAAGCCGGCGAAATCAGAAGCGGCTGGCCGGAGCGCGAAATGACCAGAGCGAGGAGACGTTCGCTCAAGCCCCAATGGATGCCGGTGAAATAGTAGAGGGAGGAACCCGGGCCGATGATGAGTGCTTCGAAGGGCGAACTGGGTTTCGACATCAAATCCTGGGCATGAAGAAGACGCGAGTGAAATTCATCCGGGGTAATGGGATGAACGCGGTCGCCGAGAGGCTTTAGCGTGGAGAAAGCGGGAGGCAATTGGGTTTGAGGCGACGCAGCTGCGGCTGGGGCGGCCATGAGGACGGATGCGGCGGCAGAAGACTGCAAGAAACGACGACGGGAAAGGCGCGTGGAGATGATCATGGGGTAAAAGGATGGGACGAGGACGCCGGGTGTGTCAAGCGAGCTACCTGGAAGCCGCATTCCTTGTTAGCGCCGGGCCGAGAAGGTGCTAGAGTTCGGCGCGAAGGGAGAGGAAATGAGAACAGCGGGGAGCTTCGGGGAATTCTGGCCACAGTACGTGCGAGCACACAGCGATGCTGCGACGCGAGTGTTGCATTGCGCGGGGACATTACTGGGCTGGGCAATTGTGGCGGCGGCAATTGTGAAGCGGAAATGGTGGTGGGTCGGGCTGGCGCTGGTGGTGCCGTATGCGTTCGCATGGGTTTCGCATTTTTTCATCGAGCATAACAAGCCGGCGTCGTTTGATCACCCACTGTGGTCGTGGCTGGCGGACCAAAAGATGGTGGGGATGATGTTGAGGGGCAAGATGGGAGAAGAGGTAAGGAGGACAACAAGTGTCGAGTAACGATTCGTTACTCTTTCATGGGAGGACGAAGGGCTTGGCGGAATCGTTATTCCGAACGGATTGCGAGAATCTGTTTGCCTTGAATCTTGATTTCGACGCCGAAGGGCGGGCGAATATCGCTGCCCTGTATAGTCCCTCCGCGGATCCAGATGTTTCCGGGAAGGCTGGCGGTTTTCAACGGGTCGTAGAGTGTACGACTGCAGGGATTGCCGACAAGGGGGTGAACCGGAGCGCGAAAATCGTAGTCCTTGCGAAGTTTTTCGAGATCCGTGATGTATTCGAGCTGGCAGGAACCGTAGGGCGCTTTTCTGGAGAAGGCCCAATAGCCCGAGGGAGAGGCCGCAGAAGTGCCGGGAAGGCGGACAATCGTGGCGGGAATGTTTTCGCCGGTGAGATTGTTGCGAATGAAAAAGTCGATGGAAGACCAGGTCTTGGAAAGATCGGTAATCTCGGCGATCGCGGGGTTGGATTCCGTGGCGTGAGCAAGAGCGGCAGATGGGTCCGGAGCCGGTGAGGGAACTTCCATCTGGGCAGGAGGATCGACGCGCACGGTTTCAGTGGAGCGAGAGCGAGTGAACCAGCGGGAAGCCAGTAGAATCACCAAGCCGAGAACAAGAAAGCCGATGATCAGAGGAAGCAAAGGATTGCGGCGGGGGCCCCGCGAAGAAGCGCCAGGAATCAGCGGCATATCCGCTTTGTAGTTAGACGGTGAAGGATTATCCGGCATCGTATATCAGAATCCCCAATCAGCACGTTGAGAAACCCGGGAAGGGAATCGGTCGAGACGAAAGACCAACCAGGGTTATTGTACTGGTGGGCCGGAGGATTGGGCAACCAAGGACTCAAGAAAGGAGACGGATCGAGCAACCGGGACGAAATGCCGGTTGTGTTACTGAGAAGGTTACATGAGTTTGCTCCATGCTTGTTTTCCGGAGGCATTGCATCCTAGTGTAGTACGAAGGAAGAGCTGGGGTTGGTCCGCAGAAAATGAGCGGCGATACTCGATCAACGGCGCGCACGTTTGTTCGCAGTCTGAACATTTTGCTGAAGTTTGCCCGATTGTATGAATTCGGGCACGTACGGACGGCAGCGCAATTTGAAACCACCTGGAAAGAATTGCATCAGGCGTTGGAAGAAAGCGGCGAGACCGGAGTGCTGCTGGGCGCTTCTGGAAATCAGATCCTGCTGGACGGCGTGCCTCTGGGATCCGCCGCAGGCGAGCGCAGCTTCGCGCAACTTTTGACCTCCGCCGGCATCGCCAGCATTCACTTCGCGCCCAGCCTTACGCAACCGCAATTTGCCCGCTTTGTGCGCGCCTTCCCGACAGGTACGTCAAAACCGAGCGCCCTCGCTGAACAATTGAAGACCGCAATGGCGGGAGAGACGAGCATCAAGATCAACGAGATTCGATTCGTGGCGGAAGACGGGTCTGTTGCCGGCATCAAGGTGGCCGCGCAACTGACCGCCAAGGCGCTTGGCGCGGGCGGCGACAAACTCCGGGATATTTTCGAAGATCCGAACAAACTGCTCCAACTGATCCTGGCAGCGGAAAGTTCGCGAGTAGGCGGAGGTGGGGGCGGAGGCGGCGGCAGTGGTCCGGGATTTGGAGGTGGTGGACCAGGCGGCAGCATGGGCGGATCCGGTAGCGGAAGCGGCTCCAGTTGGAGCGGCGGCACAGGTACGGGCGGAAGCCTTTGGGAAGCAGGAAAGGCTGCGGGCGGAGGCGGCGGTGCCGGTGGGGGCTCGGGCACAGGAAGTGGCGGCCCTGGATTTGGCGGGGGCAGTTCGGGTGAAGGTGGCGGAGGCGGCGGAACCGAGGGAAGCGGAACAGGTTCCGGTGGAGCCGGAGGAACTGGCTCGGGGACTGGCACCGGGGGTGGAGGCGGTTTTGGCGGCGGAGGTGGAACGGGAGGTGGCTCCGGTAGTGGCACCGGTGGTGGCGCTGCGGAACCTGGAAAGTGGATGACGGCTTCCGCGATGCTTCGCGGTGGCGTGCTAGGGGGGCTGTCCGGGACGGGCGGCGCCGGAGCCGGAGGGGGCGGGGGAGGCGGAGGTGGAGGCTACGCGGTCGCGGAGGAAGACGTCCGGTCGATGATTGGCCTGTTTGCGCAACTGGGAAAATCGCGCAAGGACCCTGAAACCGCCCGGATGGACGCGGCCACATTTCAATCCCGATTGACGGCCATGCCCGTGCGGGCGCAGGTGACGCTGCAGCAAGCATTGGCAGGGCTCGCGGCGCAGGCGCCGAGTGACAAGCCAGACAAACCGATGCTACTCAAGCTGGCCGAACACGTAGCCATACGATTCGCGTTGGATAGCTACGAACGCGGCGAATTGCGCGTTAACGCCGTAAAGCAACTACTGGATCGCATGAACTCGGAGATCGAGGCGCTGCGAAAAATTCTTGGCTCGCAGGAAGAGGCCATGGCCAGCGCAGGGATACAGGTGCAGTCGTACACGGAATTACTGGATCAGGAATTCTGGGTGCAGGTGCCCGAAGAAAACAAGAAAGAAGTGCTGACGTCGGATGAAGCCTGGTGCGTGCCGCCGAGAAACGTGCGGGCTTTTCTGGAAGAGATGCTGCGGCGCGGTGAATTGAAAACGGTCAACGAGATTCTGACGAAGTACGCCGCGTGCGTGGCCCTGGAAGCGCCAGAAGCGCGGCGAACGACGGCAATCGGCTTGTCAGACCTTGCGGAATTTTATGGCAGCGGAGACGGCAGCGCCTTGATTGATGTGATTCAGAGGCTGGGCAGTCAACTGGCAATAGAGCGGGAGATGGACCTGCAGACGCTGGTCGGTGCAGCGTTCGTGCGCATGAGTCAGGAGGCAGGAGCGAAGAAATTTTATCCCGCGATGCAACAAGCCCTGGCATCACTCGACAGTGTTGAAGCGATGCGTCCAGGAACGACGAGCAATTTGAGGCAAAGAATCGGAGCCGAAGAGCGCCTGCCGGAGTTCGTCGAGGATGCGTTGCGCACCGGACAGGTGCCCGACGGCCTGCTGGACATTCTCGGGCTCATGCCCAAGGCCGCGCTGCATTACGTGACCAATCGTTTCGCGAATTGCGGGTTTCGTGAAGATTGCGAGCTGCTGGGAAACATCGTGCACGCGCTGGGCGATGAAGCCGTCAACCGCCTGGTGGATACGCTGCAGAGCGCACCGGCCACCGAAGCGACGGAAGTATTGGGGCTCTTAACGCAACTGTCGCCGGAAGCCGTGGAAAGAGCGCTGCCGACGCGGCTGTCGCAATGGCCAAGAGCTTCGCATGACCGTACCGTGCGGCAACTCTCTTCGACGCCAGCGGAACAGCGCGCGCGCTTGCTGGTGACCCTGTACGACTCGCTGGATCCACTCATTCGCCCGCTGGCCCTCGACGAGATAGGGATGAGCGCGAGACCGGAGTGCATACCTAAGCTGTTGGACTTGATTCGGGACGACAGCACGCCCGGATTCACGCGGATCAAGGCGATTGAAGCGGCCGGAAGACTTCACGCAAGCGCCGTCAGCGCCACATTGCTGCAGATTCTGGAGGCGAAGCAAGTCTGGCGCTGGGCCTATCACAGCGAATTGCGCATCGCGGCGGCGCAGGCTTTGCAGAAAATCGAGCCAACACAAGCAATTGAGAAAATTGCTGCTAGCGGACTGGACCGCAAAGAGCTTGTCCTAGAGCCGACGGATCCGGAGCCCACTTCGGCAGTCATCCGCCAGAGGCGTTACGCGCGACTGAAACTCTCGAAACATGTGCTCGCGGTAACGACGAATTTGCGGGAAAACATTCGTTTGTCGATTCCGGAATTGAACATGGGTGGCGGAATAGGAGCGGCCGACCGGCATCTGGCGCCAGGTTCGCTGCTCACGCTGAAAATCTCACACGGCGTGCGCAATATCCGCGCGCAAGCGATGGTCCGGGGAGCGCGGCCCCAGGCAATTGCATTTGAGTTTGTGGATATGGAGTTGGATGAAAGATCGCGCTTGAGAAAGCTACTCTTGGAACTCGGCGGACTGCCGCAACCTTCGAATATCAGCAACCGCAGCCGGCGCCAAAGCCGCCTGGCCTTCACGAAGTAATCCGTTCAAACACAATCCTGTCGGGAAGCGCTACCTGTACCGATCGGAGGAGAACCGTCCGGGTGAGCAGGTTGCCGAACTGTCCGGAAGGAGCGATGACCAGCGGGTCACCATGGGACCTCTGTACCATTGTCGCAGTCAAGCAAGGGGCCTAGGGTACTGTGAGGATGTCCTAGTGGTTTTGATCCTCGAGATCTTCCATTTGGTGCAGGTGCGGAGCGGGATGAAAACGGACCCCAAAACCACGGCGGGCCGCGCCTTCGTTCGAAGCCTTAACATTTTGCTGAAGTTCGCCCGATTGTATGGCTACGATCACGTCCGCACGATTGAACAACTGGGGATCGCCTGGCGCGAACTGCGTACCGCGATTCCCGAAGGATCGGAATCGCGCCTGCTCCTGGGGGCGACCGGTGCGCAGTTGGTGCTAGACGGCGTTCCTTTGGAAGGATCACCGGCGGAAAAGCAATTTGCACAATTGCTGTCGGCGGCAGGGCTCGCTAGCGTGCAATTCACTTCGCGGATCACGGAAGAAGAGCTGTCCAGATTTACGCACGCTTTTCCCACCGGTAGGGCCAAACCCTCTGAACTCGCCCAACAATTGAAGACCGCCATCGTGGAGGCCCATGGAATTCGCGTGAATGAGATTTGCTTTGTGGCAACGGATTCACGCCTGAAGGATGCCAGCATGGCCGCGCAAATTGCCGCGGCCTCGCTGGGCGATGAACAGGACCATTTCAAGAGCTTGCTGAACGACCCGCAGAAGCTGCTGGAACTGATTGCCGCGGCGCAGGGTTCGAAATCAGGCAGCGAGGGTGGAAGTGTGGAAGGTAACGGACACGGAAATGGCATGGGAACGGGCAGCGGGACAGGCAGTGGAACAGGATGGGGTACGGGGTTTGGATCTGCCAGTGATGCGGAAACTAGGGTGGGTACGGGTGGCGGAAGCGGGATGACTGCCGGGAGCGGCGTCGGCGTTGGAATAGGCCGTGGCACTGGAGCGGGCGACGGGAGCGGTCCGGGTGGGGGGGGCGGAACGGGCGGAGGAAGTGGAAAAGCAGGCGAGGGAGGAGGGCTTCCGGACGACGAAGAGATGTACCGCATTCTGCAGGCACTGACCACGTTTGGAAAGGTGGGCGCGGGGGAGAATCTGGCTGCCGCGGTCGTCGAATTCCAAGGTCAGGTGGCGCAACTGCCCTTGAGGGCGCAGGATACTCTGCGGCAAGCGCTGGCCGGATTGGCCGAGCAAGGCAAGAACAAGAAGCTCGATCAGGGCCTCTTGCTGCAATTGGCGGAGCATCTCTCAATCCGCTTTGCGATGGAACGGTTCGAAAAGGGCGAAGTGAAGGTAAACGCGGTGCGGCAAATGCTGGACCGCATGAACCAGGAAATCGAAAACCTGCGGAAGATTTTGGGCCAACACGAAGACAAAATGACGGAGGCAGGAATCCTGGTGGAATCGCACCGGGAAACACTGGACCGCATGTTCTGGTCATCGGTGCCAGAAAATGCCAAGCGCGAAGTGCTGCTCTCCGAAGAGGCGTGGTGCATACCGCCGAAAAACGTGCAGTCTTATGTGGCCGAGTTGATCGAGCAAGGGGACGTCGCGGAGGCCATCAGTATTCTGCAGAACTATGCAAAATGCGCGGACAATGAGGAGCCGGATGCGCGGCGACGGGCGGCCACCGGGCTTTCGGAATTGGCCGGCCTGTACGCGCAAGCGGACCCGAAGCTGCTATCCGAGACTTTGCGACATGTGGGCTTGCGTTTAAGCGTGGAGCAGGACCAGGAACTGCAGACGTTGGTCAGCGCGGCGTTCGTGCGGCTGAGTCAAGAAGCCGCGACACAACGATGCTTCCCGGCGATGGAGCAGGCGCTGGATTTGCTGGCGGGGGTTGAGGGGCAGCGACCGGGGATCGCCAAAAGTTTGCGCGCAAAGATGGGCATCGAGGAGCGCGTTCCGCAATTCGTGGAAGAGGCTTTGCGGGCGCGGCAGATCTCGGCTGGGCTAACTGGCGTGCTGAAGCAGCTTCCGCAAACGGCCGTGGAACAGCTGTCGGCGCGATTTAACCGGTGCCAACTGCGCGATGACCTGGAAAATGTGGCGAACCTCGCGCACGATCTTGGCGAAGAAGCGCTGCAATATGTGCGCAGTACTATGCGGGGAGGGCCGATTGCCGAAGCGGTTGAATCAGTTGGTTTGCTCGTGAAACTCGATCCGCAAGCGGCGGAGGTTTTTCTGCCCGGCCGGGTGCAGTATTTCCCGCGAACGGCTCAAGACCGCATCGTGAGGCAGATCTCAGCGAGCGGCGCCGCAGGGCGATGCCGGATTCTGCTCGGAATCCTCGATCACGTAGACCCGCTGGTGATGCCGCTGGTGGTTGACGAAATCGGACTGACCGGGGATCGCGAGGCCTTAGGGCGATTGCTGACGATTGCCGATGGGGATCTTCCCGCGAACGCCGCCCCGTACCTGCGTGTAAAATGCATTGAAGCGTTAGGGCGTCTGAACGCTCCAGAAGTGATTAACACGTTGAAGCGGATCGTGGAAGCGCGCAAGATCTTTGGCTGGCAGCACCCCCAGGAGTTGCGCATCGCGGCGCTGCAGGTGTTAGAGAAGTTGGATCAGGGTTGGGCGCGGGAATATCAGCCTAAGAGCGGAATCGATCGGGAAGAAATGGGGCTGGCGCCTCTGGACGTTCCGCCGAATTCGAAGTTTGTAAGGCAGAGACGCCGCACGCGAATTCGCTTGCAGAAGAACATTGCAGCGGTTAGCACGAATCTGAAACAAAACTGCCGCCTGGAAATCAAAATGGTCAGTCTTACGGGCGGCCTGGCCACCACAGACATGCATCTCGTGCCGGGGACCCAGGTGCAATTACGAATGCAAGTGGGGCTGTGGAATCTTCAGGCCACGGCGCTCATGCGGGATTATCGGGCACAAGACATATCCTTCGAGATTGTGGATATGGGTCTCGACGAACGGAGCAAGTTCCGCAAACTGCTTATGGGGAATCAGGTCATAGGTGGCGAGGAAGTCTCCATGCCGGTGAAGACCGGGACTCGGGCACGCTGAAGGAAAGTAGAAGCGAAACGGATTCCGGTTCGGCGAGCGGCGCAACTGCGTTCGATACCTAAATAGTAACTATTCGCAGGTACTATACGTCGGTACTTTTGTTGGATTTACCCCGCAGCAGTCCTTCCCTAATCTGAAGAAGAACACGGAGCATCACAAACCGGGGTCGCCCACCCAGGCGAAGCACGTTTCGTGTAAGCGGGAGAATACGGTTGCCTGAGGGACTTCATCGCCGACTCTTTGTGCTGCTCTGCGCAGTTACTACGTTATTTCCCCGTGTTTCCGCGCAGGAATCCCGCGTTTCCTATCCCGATAGCCCAAGATATGCCGTGCAGCGACCGGAAGACCAATTCGGCCTAGAGGCCGTAACGGTCACTGCCATGGGGCAGGACGCTCAGGGCTTTCTGTGGATCGGGACGCAGACTGGCCTCTACCGCTACGATGGCGCACGGGCGCAAAAAATGAGTGAGGTCGAGGGGACCATTACGTCCTGGACATGCTGATCGGGCCGGACGGCACGGCGTGGTTCGCAGGGAGCCACGGAATCGCGCATTACCGCGACGGGAAATTTGATCCGGTAGTTATTCCGGATGAGGCTATGCCGCTCGGGACCGGCAACCAGGTTTTCGCCGTGGATAGTCATGGCGTGGTCTACGCGTTGCTGTTCAAGGGAGGAATCGTGCGCGTGGATTCCAGCCATCCCGCGGCGACGAGGATTCTGGGCGAGGCGGAAGGAATTAAGGAGATCGCAGTCGGCATCGTATGCGGCCCGGATGACGCGATCTGGTTTACCTACGGATCACACCTGGGGCACTTGCCCGCGGGGACAAACAAAATTGAAGTGGATCCAGGGATCAAGGTACCCAAGGAGAGAGTGGTTGCGCTGCTGTTCGACGGCCTTGCTTCGGCTCCGGCGAGTTTTCGGTTCCGGGTATTGCCAAATTTCTGGCAGACCAGGTGGGCGCGGGCTTCCGGAATGATCTTGGCGTTGGTTTGCTTATGGGGATTTGTCTCACTGCGGACGCGAGCGCTGAATCGTCGAAGACTGGAGCTGGAGTTGGCCGTGGCCCAGAGGAGCGCGGAGCTGCTTCAGAAGAATAAGGAACTGGAAGAAATATCGCTGACTGATCCGCTGACGACGACGCGGAACCGGCGTTACTTCTATGAAACGATTTCGACGGATATTGCGCAGGCACTGAGGTCGCACCTGAAGAGCGTGGATCCCCGGGCCACGCCAGGGCCGCGACAGGAATTGATTTTCGTGCTTGTGGATATTGACCGGTTCAAGCGCGTCAACGATGAATTGGGACACGCTGCCGGTGACCGTTTGCTGCAGGAAGTGGCCAAGCGTATCACCTCCGTGATGCGCCGGTCGGACGACCTCGTGCGCTGGGGCGGAGAAGAGTTCCTGCTCGCGTGCCGGACAACGGACCGTGAAAACGCGTCTATGCTTTGCAATCGGGTGCTAGAAGCGATCCGGGATTTGCCGTTCGATGTCGGCAACGGCGTGCAGGTGCACAAGACCTGCTCGATCGGCTGGGCTCCGTTTCCGTGGATGCAGGATGACGTGGGACTGCTCTCGATTGACAATGTGATCGAACTCGCGGACCGGGCGCTCTACCTGGCGAAACGTGAAGGGCGTAACCGGAGCTTTGGGATGCTGCCTGCGCCGGACATCGAGAAATCGGAGAAAACCGTTTCGATGGAAAACTTGCGCGACTGTCCGCCTGATTTAGTGCAAATCGTTTGATTGCAGCCAATACCCCGCGCTTCGCCATTTACTCCTGTGCCTCCTGGCGTTTCTTGGCGGAGGCACATCCAACCAGTTACAATAAATGAATGCGCCGGCCTTGTGGCACGGGCTTGTACGCGCGGCAAGATCATTCCAGCACAGTCAGGACACGGCAAACCTTTCATGGATGTAGCCAAAACACTCGACCGCGTAGTCGCCAAATTCATCGGCACCAAGCATGAGCGCGACATCAAAAAACTGCAGCCCCTGGTGGCGGCGATCAACGCCCAGGAGCCTGAAGTGCAGGCGCTCAGCGACGACCAGCTGAAAGAGCGGTTCAACGCGCTTAGAACACAAGTACAGGAACAGCTGAAGGACAGCGATCCCGCGGATTCTTCGTACAAGGAAACTCTGGTGCGGGCGCTAGAGCCCGTGATCGTGCCTGCCTTCGCGCTGGTGCGGGAAGCCGGGCGGCGGTTCCTGAAGATGCGCCATTTCGATGTGCAGCTGATTGGCGGGATGGTGTTGAACGACGGCAAGATCTCCGAAATGAAGACGGGTGAAGGCAAGACGCTCGTGGCCACCCTGCCTGCGGCGTTGAATGCGCTGGCTGGCAAGGGCGTGCACATTGTCACGGTGAACGATTACCTGGCGCGGCGCGACGCGGAATGGATGAGTCCACTGTATAAGGGCATGGGATTAAGCGTAGGCGTGATCGTCCATGACCTGGACGACGAGCAGCGGCGGGCGGCGTATGGCGCCGATTTGACCTACGGCACGAACAATGAATTCGGCTTCGATTATCTGCGCGACAATATGAAGTATGACCTCGCCAGTTGCGTGCAGCGCGGGCATCAGTTCGCGATTGTGGACGAAGTGGACTCCATCTTGATCGACGAAGCCCGCACGCCGTTGATTATTTCGGGGCCGTCCGAGGAATCCACCGACAAGTACTTCAAGATTGACAAGATTATTCCTAAGCTCATCAAGGACATTGACTACACGCTTGACGAGAAACACCACACCGCGACGCTGACCGAAGAAGGAGTCAGCAAGTGCGAACGGATGCTTGGTCTCGGCAACCTCTACGATCCCGCGCATATGGAGACAATCCACCACGTCTATCAGGCGTTGCGCGCGCACACGCTGTACAAAAACGACGTGGATTACGTGGTGAAAGATGGCGAAGTCATTATCGTAGATGAATTCACGGGCCGCCAGATGCCAGGGCGTCGCTGGTCGGATGGGTTGCACCAGGCCGTGGAAGCGAAAGAAGGGGTGAAGATCGAGCGGGAGAATCAGACGCTTGCGACGATTACCTTCCAGAACTACTTCCGCATGTATAAAAAACTTTCCGGCATGACCGGCACGGCGGAAACGGAAGCGGCGGAATTCAGCAAGATTTATAACCTCGACGTCATTGTGATTCCGACGAACCGAACGCTTATCCGTAAAGAGCATCCGGACGTTGTTTACCGCACGGAGCAGGAAAAATTCGAAGCGGTGGTGAACGGGATTTTGCAGGAAGACAATTCGCTGGCGAACGGCATACGCCATTACCACGAGCGAGGACAGCCGGTGCTGGTGGGGACGATTTCGATCGAGAAATCGGAGACGATCGCCGACATATTGAAAAAGTCCGGCATTCCGCACCAGGTGTTGAATGCCAAGCAGCACGAGCGCGAATCGCGCGTGGTGGCGCAGGCGGGACGCAAGGGCGCGGTCACCGTGGCCACCAACATGGCCGGCCGAGGCACGGACATTTTACTTGGCGGTAATCCTGAGTTCCTTACGCGTGAGCATTTTCTGAAGAACAAGCTGGCCATACCTTATGCGGCCGCGCCCGCGGTCATCGCCGCGGACAACGGTGAAAATGCCGCGCAGCCTGCCGTGCCGATGGTGCTCTTCCAGCACGAAGGGAAGATTTTTCAGGTGCCACAGGATCAGTGGAAGCCGGTGTTCGATTCGTTTGCCCAACAGTGCAAAGCCGAACACGATGAAGTGGTGGCGCTCGGCGGGTTGCACATTCTTGGCACGGAACGCCACGAAGCGCGGCGCATTGACAACCAGTTGCGAGGCCGCGCGGGACGCCAGGGCGATCCGGGTTCTTCGCGGTTTTTTCTTTCGCTTGAAGACGATTTGATGCGCATTTTTGGCGGCGAACGCGTCAAGCAATTGATGTTTCGCCTGGGTATGACCGAGGGCGTACCCATTGAGTCGCGGCTGATCTCCAGCCGGATCGAGAACGCGCAGAAATCGGTGGAAGCGCAAAACTTCGATGCGCGCAAGCACCTGCTCGAGTACGACGACGTGATGAACAAGCAACGCGAGACGATTTACGCGATCCGTCGCTCCGCGCTTGAGGGGAAAGATCAGCGCGATTACGTGCTGGGGATTGCGGAAGATGTTGCGCTCGAATTGGTCGAAACGTATTGCACGCGCGAACAGCACCCCGGGCAGTGGAATACCACCCAGTTTTTGGCCGAGGTGAATAGCCAGTTCGGCATTGATGCGAAGGCTGCAGGGGTGGATCCTGCGGCGCTGAATCACGAACAGCTTGCGGATGCCACAGTCGAAGCGGCGAAGCATCGCTACGCGGAGAAAGAGAAGCAGTTCAGCCCGGACCTGCTGCGGTGGCTCGAGCGCCGCATCATTCTGGACGTGGTGGATACGCAGTGGAAGGATCACCTGCTGTCTCTTGACCATTTGAAAGAAGGCATTGGACTGCGCGGTTACGGGCAGAAAGATCCACTCGTCGAGTTCAAGAAGGAAGCGTTTGTGCTTTTTGAGGACATGATGACGCGCATTGACAACGAAACGGTGCGTTATCTCTTTCACGTGCAGATTCAGCAGGGTGAAGCGCCGCCACCACAAGCGCAGCCGCGGCCCGAGCCTCAGCGTATGCAAGCTAGCGCGCAGGCTGCCGTCGCGAGCGCCGCCGCTCGCGCGGAAGAGGCGCCGGCACAGCGGTTGCCCGATTTTGCGCGCGCTTTGGAGCGCCGGCAGGAGCGCCAGCAAAAGGATTTGCAGTATCAAACCGGGGCCGCGCAAGCGGAAGCCCCGAAACCTGTGCGCGCGGGAGCGAAGGTTGGGCGAAACGATCCTTGCCCTTGTGGATCGGGGAAGAAATACAAGAAATGTCACGGGGCGAGTGCCTGAAGGATGGTAAAGAGGCAGGGAAGCAAAAGAAGCGATTTACATTTGCTTTTGGAAATGAGTAAGAGTGGTTGAAAACGTTGAGGTTGAGATTCTTCGGGCATCCTCGTTGGATGCCGTCAGAATGACAATTGAGGTTTTTCGAGGTATTAAGAAGGGGAAATCATGCCGCCAGGGGCAATGCCGGGACAACAGCCAGGACAGATGCCGGAACGCCAGCCGATTCCGGGAGTGAAAAACCTTGTAGCCGTCGCGAGCGGAAAAGGCGGTGTCGGCAAGACCACCGTCGCCGTAAATCTTGCCTTGGCTCTGGCGAAGCTGCGACACAAAGTTGGTTTGCTGGATGCGGACGTGTATGGCCCCAATGTGCCGATCATGCTGGGCTCGACCGCGGAGCCGATGGCCACACCGCAGCAGCGGATCATTCCTGTTGAAGCGCAGGGCATCAAGATGATTTCGATGGGGTTGCTGAACCCAGGCGACAAGCCGGTGATCTGGCGCGGGCCGATGCTGCACAGCGTGATCACGCAATTTTTGCGCAGCGTGGAGTGGGGCCAGCTCGATTACCTGGTGATTGATTTGCCGCCGGGGACGGGCGATGTGCAATTGACGCTGATTCAGACCGTCGCGGTGACGGGCGCGGTGGTGGTCACCACGCCTTCGACGGTGGCGCTTGCGGATGTTCGCAAAGCGATTGAAATGTTTCGCCAGGTGAATGTGGAAGTTTTGGGCGTGGTCGAAAACATGAGCACGTTCAGTTGCCCGCACTGCGGCAAGCCGGTGGACATTTTTGGCCACGGGGAAGGCACGAAGACCGCGATTGCCTACTGCGTGCCGGTGCTCGGCGAGATCGAAATTGATCCAAGGATTCGCCTTGGCGGCGATACCGGCAAGCCGGTCGCGGCGCAGGGCGAAAACGCGCCTGCCGCGCAGAGTTTTTATCGCATGGCCAAAGCGGTCACGGCGCGGCTGGAAGAAGTCAGCGCTACGTCCGGCGGACCGACCGTTCAGATCGACTGAAGCTCTCCCCTTTCCTTGTCAGCAAGCCAAAGCGGGTGCTATCTTGAGGTATTCGTAGCGTGGTCGTGAAGCGCGCAGGCGCCCGCTATATTGTGCCCCTGCAATCACTTACGCGGAATCTGGACATCCTTCTTGAAGAGCGTACCCGACATTCGTTCGTATCGCGGCAAGTTTCCGCAGATTGCGGCCTCGGCCTACATTGACCCGGCGACGGTGATCATCGGCGACGTGGTTATCGGAGAGGACTCGAGCATCTGGCCGTGTTCGGTGATTCGCGGCGACGTGCATTCCATTCGAATTGGGGCGCGCACGAATATTCAGGACGGCTGCGTCTTGCATGTGATGAAGGACGAATACCCGCTGATCCTGGGGGATGATGTAACCGTGGGGCATTCGGTGACCTTGCATGGATGCACGATTGAATCGCGGGTGCTCATCGGGATGGGCTGCATCATCTTGAATGGGGCGGTCATTGGGTCGAACAGCATCGTCGCGGCGGGGACGTTGATTACCGAACGGACGGTCGTACAAGCGGGCAGCCTGGTGTTGGGGTCGCCCGGGAGGATCAAACGTGCGTTGACAGCGATTGATCAATTCTCGATCGAACAGTATGCGGTGCGGTACGCCGGATACAAAGAGATCTACCGCGAGGAAGCGGCCAAGCGCGGTGAGAGGATTGATTGGAGCGTTCATCAGGGCTGAAGGCCTCGAGCACCTCAAGGAAAAATGGCGGAAAAACGGAAATTCCAGGCAATCAAGGGCACGCGCGACCTTCTTCCACCCGAGACGGAATTGTGGAACCGCGTGGAGCAGACGGCTCACCAGGTGTTTGGCACGTATGGCTTCGGGGAAATTCGTCCGCCGATCTTTGAGCCGACGGAATTGTTTGCACGCTCGATCGGTCAAGAAACAGACGTAGTTTCGAAAGAGATGTACACTTTCGTGGATCGGCATGAAAAGTTAGAAGTTCCTCAAAACATCGGACAATATGGGGCTTTCATTGAGAAGGTAAGAAAGCTACTTGCCATTGGTAAGATACCCCGCACACCCAGGAATGAAATTGCGATCGAGGATATGCAAAGCGCTTGGAACAAATATCGAAGTTCGAAGCTCGATTGGGATGCAGCCATCGAGAACGCCTATTACATGGTTGTTGCCAAGGACACCATGCAGTTGGGCCCAGAGGTTTCTTTGCGACCCGAGGCGACAGCAAGTGTGTGCCGGGCATACATTGAGCACAACATGCACGCACTGCCGCAGCCGGTGAAGCTTTACTACACCGGGCCGATGTTTCGGCGAGAGCGGCCGCAGAAGGGGCGATACCGGCAGTTTTATCAGATTGGCGCGGAGGTGCTGGAAGTGCTGCAGCCAGGGCAGGGTTCCGCGAAAGATATTCCGAAGGATGCGGCGATCGACGCGGAAGTAATCGAAATGGTGATGACGTTTTTCGCGCGGCTTGGGCTGGAAGGCGCGCAGTTGGACATCAATTCCATTGGGCATAGCGCGCCCGAGTGCCGCCGCGGCTATGTCGAGAAACTCAAGGCCGAACTCGAAAAAGTGAAGGATAAGCTTGGGCCGGACTGCCAGCGGCGGATCGAGACGAATCCGCTGCGGGTGCTGGATTCGAAACTCGAGTCCGAGCAGGCGATTATTGAGCGGTTGCCGCGTATCGGGGATCACCTTTGCGCGGATTGCAAGAAGCACTACGCGGAAGTGAAGCGGCAACTCGATCTGCGGGGCGTGATGTACACGGAGAATTGGCGGCTGGTGCGCGGGCTGGACTATTACATGCGCACGACGTTCGAGATAATCGCGCAGGGGTTGGGCTCGCAGAATGCTGTGTGCGGCGGCGGACGGTATGACGGATTGGTGGAGCTGCTCGGTGGGCCGCCGACCAAGGGTATTGGCTTTGCGATTGGCGAGGATCGCCTGATCCTGTCGTTGCAGGAGGCAGGAAAGGGCACCGTCGCGCGAGGACGAGATGTTTATATCGCCTGGATGGGGCAGAAGACGCTCGCTACCGCGATTCGTGCGGCGCGCGAACTGCGGGAGGCTGGGTTGCGCGTGGAGTTGCCGCCGGTGGAGCAGAAATTTGGCAAAGCGCTTGGGCAGGCCGACAAGTTAGGAGCGCGCTATGCGCTGATTCTTGGCGAGGCTGAAGTAGCGACGGGCCAATGGACGTTGAAAACGCTGGGGGATGGGGCGCAAGCGAAGTATTCGGAAGCGGAATTGTTGGAGTTTTTGAAGAGGAATGGATGACGTAGAGAAACTGTTGACAGAAGGACGAAGCGAAGAGGGATTGTGGTGTTCTATCGTAGGAGCCCACCCTCACAAACCGAGGGTGGGGCACCCTCAAGTTCAGGAGATGGGTGGCGTGAGATGAGTTAAGGTCCTTCACCCGCGGAAGGCGCGGGTTCAGCACGACAGACGGTTTTAAGTTATAAGTAGAACTGGTTTTGGTGCCGACTGATTGGTTGAGATGCTTCGTTCCGCTTAGCATGACGGATTTTCGGTGGGTGAAAGGATAGGGACCGTGTTGGACTTTTTGGGGAATTTGAAACGGACACATTATTGCGGCGCGCTGCGAGCGTCTGACGCAGGGAGGCCTGCGACGATCATGGGCTGGGTGCACCGGCGGCGCGACCTGGGGAATTTGCTGTTTCTGGATATTCGCGACCGCGCAGGAATCGTGCAGGTGGTTTTCAACAAAGAGACACAGCCTGAGGCGCACGCCAAAGCCGAACAGGCGCGCAGCGAATTTGTGGTTGCGGTCGAAGGCCGCGTCGCGAAGCGCGATAAGGCCAATCCGGAAATTGCCACGGGCGAAGTGGAAGTGGTCGCCAGCAAGCTGCACATTCTGAACAATGCCAAGACTCCACCGTTTCCGATTGAAGAGGAGATAAACGCCGCCGAGGAGACCCGCCTGCGGTTCCGTTACCTCGACCTGCGCCGGCCGAAGGCGCACCGCAACGTGCTGTTGCGCCACAAGATTGTCCTGGAAATTCGCAAAGTGATGGACGAGATGGCCTTCATCGAGGTGGAAACGCCGATGCTGACGCGCTCCACGCCCGAAGGCGCGCGCGATTATCTGGTGCCCAGCCGAGTGCATCATGGCAAGTTCTACGCGCTGCCGCAGTCGCCACAGATTTTCAAGCAGATCCTGATGATCGGCGGACTCGACCGCTACTTCCAGATTGTGAAATGTTTCCGGGACGAAGACCTGCGCGCGGACCGCCAGCCGGAATTTACGCAGCTCGACCTGGAAATGTCGTTTCCGCGACAGGAAGACATTTTCAACGTCATCGAAAACGTAATGATTCGCGCTTGCGCGGTGGCCGGCATCGAAGTGCAGGCGCCGTTCCCTCATATGCTGTACAAGGACGCGATCCGGAAGTATGGCAGCGACAAGCCGGACATGCGCTTCGGGATGGAATTGCACGAAGTGACGGACTGTTTCCCGGAAGAGGCCAAGCAGAAATTGCAAATCGGGGGCAGCGTTTTCGCGCTCGCGGCCCCGGGCGCTGCCGGATATTCGCGCAAGCAACTGGATGAGCTGAGCGAGAGGGCCAAGGCGCTGGGCGCGCGCGGCGCTTATTTTGTGAGGCTTGCAACGGACGGCACGACTTCGACGTTGGAGAAGCGCATTGGGGCCGAAAATGTGAAGAAACTTGCCGACGCTTGCGGGGCAAAGGCAGGGGACCTGGTGGTTGCTGTTGCGGCGAAGGAAGAAGTCAAAGGCACGGAGGCCGCCGCGCTGATTGCGGGGCAACTGCGGCTGCAGCTTGGCGATGCGCTGGGGCAGATTGACAGGTCGCAGTGGAAGTTTCTTTGGCTCACCGGCTTTCCCCTGTTTGAATGGAGTGAGCCGGACCAGGCCTGGGTGAGCGCGCAGCATCCGTTTACGGGCATTGTGGATGAGGATCTCGAGAAACTCGAGACCGCACCGTGGGAGGTGCGATCGAAAGGCTATGATCTGGTGCTCAACGGCTACGAGCTCGGGTCCGGGAGCATTCGAATTCACCGGCAGGACGTGCAGGAACGACTTTTCAAGGCGCTCGGTTTGTCGGAAGAGCAGTTGCGCCGGCGATTCGGGTTTTTTCTCGATGCGCTGACATACGGCACGCCTCCCCACGGTGGCATCGCGCTGGGAATCGACCGCGTGGTCATGCTACTTGCTGGTGAGAAATCCATCCGCGAAGTGATTGCATTTGCTAAGACCACGGCGGCGGTGGATTTGATGGCGGACTCGCCCAGCGATGTGGACAAGGTGCAGCTGGATCAATTAGGGATTCAGATCAAGGGCCAATGAGCAGAATTCGCATATTGCCGGAGGCGGTGGCGAATAAAATCGCCGCGGGGGAAGTTGTGGAGCGGCCGGCTTCGGTGGTGAAGGAGCTGCTGGAGAATGCTCTGGATGCGGGCGCGAATGCCGTGAGGATTGAGACCGAAGTGGGCGGGAAGCGCATGATCCGTGTGATCGATGATGGCCACGGGATGGCGCATGACGATGCGCTGCTCGCTTTTGAACGGCACGCCACGAGCAAGCTGCGCACGGCCGATGACCTGCTCTCCATTTCGACGCTTGGATTTCGTGGAGAAGCGCTGCCAACCATCGCTGCGGTTTCGCGGCTGCTTCTTGAGACCCGGGATGGCAAGGAAGCGGAAGGCACGCGGGTGGAATTTGCAGGCGGAAAACTTGTCAGCGTGAAGCCCGCGGGCCTCGCCGCGGGGACGACGATCAGCGTTGCGGATCTTTTTTATTGTGTGCCCGCACGGCGCAAATTCCTGAAATCGGATACCACCGAATTGGGGCACATCGCTTCGCTGGTTACGCATTACGCGCTCGCGAACCCAAGAAAACAGTTCACGCTGACCGCCCCGACGCAGGAAATCGTCAACTGTCCGCCCACGGAGAAACTAGCAGATCGCGTTTACCAGCTTTTTGGGCGTCAGGCGCTGGATGAGCTTGTCGAAATCCCTCCCGTGTCCGCGGCTTTTCGTGCAGCTATCACGGAGCCGGAAATGGAGCCCGGCGAAGAAGCCGCCACGATCCGTGTCACCGGTTTTACTTCGCGGCCGGATGTACAGCGTCTGAACCGCAACGGCATCTACGTATTCGTAAATCGTCGCTTGGTGCGCGACCGGCTGATCCTTCATGCCATCCACGAGGCTTATCGCAACATTTTGCCGCCCAACGTTTTTCCGGCGACATTGCTTTTTCTGGAAATGCCGTATGACGAAGTGGACGTCAACGTGCACCCCGCGAAGATCGAGGTGCGCTTTCGCCGCTCGCAATTCGTCCACGATTTTGCGCGCGATGCCATTCGGCAGGCGCTGATGAGCACGAGGCCGATCGCGAGCTTTGCGGCTGCCGCGGGCTCCGGCGTTCCTCGCGCAATTATTCCTCCCCTGGAGGAACTTGGCGTCGGGTCGGGTGTCGGTAGCGACTACGCGGCTACCAACGGATTTGACCTCCGTTCCGCGCCGATGCAGCCGGTGCCGCAACGTTTTCCGTTTGAGGCCGGCACGTCATTCAGCCCGGGCGCGCTGCCTGCGATTCAGGAGCAGACCACAAACTGGGCCGAGAATTTTTCGCCTGCTGCTACAGATGCGCCCGCGGCGCTTCCCCGACTGGAGCAGATCGCAGATCTCAAACCTCTAGGGCAGGTGAGTTCGAGTTTTATCGTCGCGGTGAACGGCGAAGGCTTGTGGATCGTGGATCAACACGTGGCGCACGAGCGCGTGCTCTTCGAACAGCATCTCGAAGCTCGCCGGGCGGGCAGAGTCGAGTCGCAGCGCATGCTCATGCCCATGGTGCTGGAGCTTGCCCCACGCCAACTGGTGATCTATGAAAAAATCGCGGAGGAACTCGCCGCGAACGGTTTTGAAGTGGAGCCCATGGGGCCGAAGAGCGTTGCGATTCAATCCGTGCCCGCGGGCATTGCGGCTACGGATGCCGAGCATCTTCTAACTGAGATTCTAGACGGGCTCGAACGCGAGAACGCGGCGATCTCGATCGACACGCTGCAGGCGAAGATCGCCGCTTCCACGTCTTGCCATGCTGCGATCAAGGTGAATATGCCGCTGGACCAGACAAAGATGGAATGGCTTCTGGCGGCGCTGGCGAAGACGGATTGTCCGATGAGCTGCCCACACGGGCGCCCGGTGGTGCTGCGCTATTCCGTGAAGGAAATTGAGCGGGCGTTTCAAAGGACATGAGGAAGTGGCGAGTGGCGAGCGAAGGCTGGTAGACTTTTTAGGATTAAAACGAGGATTTGGTTCTCGATGTCTTATTTTTGATCTCTGATTACGGATCTGATTCCTGATATCAGTGACCAGAAATCAGAAATCAAGGACCCGGCACCATGTCAACCGAGGCAACTGTGAAAGACACACAGAAAACCGCTGTGATTTTCGGATTGGCCAACAAGCGCAGCATTGCCTGGGCTATCGCGCAGAAGCTTCACCAGGCGGGGTGGCGGCTGGCGATCACCTATCAGAACGAGCGGCTGGCGCAAGAAGCGAAGGATCTGATCACCGAACTTTCCGACTCGGAAGGATTCATGTGCGACGTTTCCTACGACGACCAGATCGCGAAACTGTTTGAGGAACTGAAGGCACGCTACGGTGTGCTTCACGGGCTCGTGCACAGCGTGGCGTACGCCCCGGCTCAGGAGCTGAAGGGCGAATTCGTGAATACTTCGCGCGAAGGATTCCGAGTTGCACACGATGTCAGCGTGTATTCGCTGATTGGGGTGGCGAGGGCGGCGACGCCGCTGATGACATCGGGCGGGGGAATCGTCACGCTGACTTATTACGGGGCGGAAAAGGTCGTGCCGAAGTATAACGTCATGGGTGTGGCCAAAGCCGCACTGGAAGCGACCGTGCGTTACCTCGCCAACGATCTCGGGCCCAAGGCGATTCGCGTCAATGCAATTTCTGCCGGGCCGATCAAGACGCTTGCCGCACGCGGTATTTCGCAACTGGGGGAAATGCTCCGGGCTCACGCGGAGCGGGCACCGCTGAAGCGAAATGTGGACCCCGGAGAGGTCGGCAGCACGGCTGCCTTCTTGCTCTCTGAAGGCGGGTCCGCAATCACCGGGGAAACGGTCTACGTCGATTGCGGCTACAACATCATGGGATTTTGAAGAGGTTATAAGTTTTTAGTTGTAAGTAATAAGTAAGGAAAAAGAGTCGTTACCTTAACCGGGCATCTTTGGACACGGCGCAATTGGCTGATTTCGGATCTCATACTTAGAACCTACGACTTAGGACTAATTGATTAAAACCTCTCATGCTCCCACTCACCATCGCCATTGACGGACCTGCTGGTTCCGGCAAGAGCACGGTCGCGCAGTGCGCCGCTGCGCTGCTGGGGTACCTTTATTTGGATAGTGGGGCTATGTATCGCGCCGTGGCTCTGAAGGCGCTTGAACAGAAACTCCCGCTAGACAACGAAGCGCAACTCGTAGCGCTTGCTCGTGAAACACACATCGAACTGAAACCACCGACCGCAGAGCAGGACGCTGCCGGCCTGAAGAACCGCGTTTTTTTGGATGGCAGGGAAGTGACGCAAGAGATTCGCGCCGCGGACGTGGCGCAGGCGGCTTCACGGATCGCCACCATTGCAGACGTCCGTGAGGTTCTTGTGACCGAACAACAACGAGCCGGCAGAGGCGGGGGCGTCGTGATGGAAGGGCGCGACATCGGAACGGTGGTATTCCCCAATGCCGAACTGAAGATTTTCCTCGATGCGTCCGTGGAGACACGCGCGCAGCGGCGCTGGAAAGAGCACCAGGGAAAAGGTGACAACGTTTCTCTGCTCGAGGTGCTCCGGGAAGTTCGCGAGCGCGACAAACGCGACCGCGAACGCAAAGTCTCCCCGCTCGTTCGCGCCACCGACGCGGTGCTCGTGGATAACACCGCCATGGGCGTGGAAGAAACGGCCCGCTTGATCGTGTTTCTCGCGCGTGAACGAGAACGCGCGTCTGTTGTTCCCGTGAGCCGGGCGTAACGGCGATCGCCTTGCTTCCCTTAAAAGGTTAAACGGCGACGGCGGCAGCGCGCTGGATGGCGATCTGGTAGGAGCCCGGGACTTGGTCTTCAATCTGGCCGAGGCGGCCGGCGTGCTCGCCTAGTTCGTTCCACTCGGCTCGTTCCATTGCCAGGAGCACGTCATAGACTTCGCGGAAACTGTTCTGACCTCCACACAGCGCGGTTTTTACCTCTGGCAACACCGGTAATTGCGCGAGGACATCTTTGATGGGTTTATCGAGCAGCGCGTCCGAGACGGAAAGCAGGCCCATGAGAAATAGGCTGGCGCTCTTTTCCTGCAAGCCCGCGGGCAGGGAAATTTCCTCGCAAAAATAGGCGCGGGTCAGCGCAGTGCGGATCAGCTCCGGCGGCTTGCCGCTGCTCATGGCGATCACGGCAAAAATGCAGACCCAACGGCGAAACTCGCGTTCGCCCAGTAAGGTCAGGGCCTGGCGAACGCTATGGATTTCCGCGCGCAAACCGAGGATGGGGGAATTCATGTAACGGAGAAGCCGGTACAGCAGAGAAGGTTCCTGCTTCAAGAGTTCTTCAATAGCGTTGTAATCGAGATCCGCAGATGCCACGGCGTTCAGCAGTTGCAGCTGGATGAGTTTATTGCCCGGGATCTCCCGTGTCTCGAGCATGGAAGGTTTGCAGAAAAAATAGCCCTGGAAAAAGGTGAAACCTAAACTCTTGGCCTCATTCAGATCGCCCTGAGACTCGACTTTTTCCGCGAGCAGAGGAATTTTCCTTTCGCGGTACTTCGCTGCCACCCGCTGACGCGCTTCCCGGTCGAATAGGCGGAAGTCGATTTTCAGGAACTGCGCCAAATCCACCAGCGGTTGCAATTCCGGCGCATCTGTAAAATCATCCAGCGCCAACTGGTAACCGGCTTCGCGCAGTTCGCAGCAGGCGCGGACTACGTCCTCGGTCGGCTTTACCGTTTCCAGAATCTCCACGACGATACGGTCTGCCGGCAACAAACGCGGCGCGCCCAGCCGCAAGGCCAGCTCATCCACGTTTACGAAAGCCCTGGCATGTCCGGTGAGCATCTGCAGATCGAAGAGGGTAATGGAATCCGCAATCACGCTGGACGACGCGTTGGCATAGGGGGTGAAGGCATTTTGCGGACCGCCCCGAAACAGCAATTCATAAGCGAAGACGCGCAAGTGCTGGTCGAAAATTGGCTGGCGGGCAATGAACTTTTCGTGCAAACAAGCACCCCCAAATTAAAGCGGCCTTTCCGCTTTGCGGCTTTGGGCCGTGATCCAAGCAGAGCCCGCGGGGAGGGGGTGCCGCCGGAGAGTGAAAACGTCAGACCGGAGCGGACATGGAGCTAAGAAATTCCATGTTGGCTTTGGTCTTGGTCAAGCGGCTGAGCAACAATTCCATCGCTTCCACGGTGGACAACGGGCTCAGCACCTTGCGCAGGACCCATACACGGCTGAGTTCGTCGGGCGGGAGGAGTAACTCGTCCTTACGCGTGCCAGACCTTTGGATATCAATAGCCGGGAACACACGCTTATCGGCAAGGCGGCGGTCGAGATAGATTTCCATATTGCCGGTGCCCTTGAACTCTTCGAAGATGACGTCGTCCATGCGGCTGCCGGTATCAATCAGAGCGGTGGCGATGATGGTGAGCGACCCGCCCTCTTCCACATTGCGGGCAGCGGCGAAAAAGCGCCGTGGGCGCTGCAAGGCGTTCGCATCTATACCGCCGGAGAGCACTTTGCCTGAAGGCGGAGTCACGGCGTTATAGGCGCGAGCAAGACGGGTGATGGAATCGAGCAGCACGACCACGTCACGCTTGTGTTCCACGAGGCGCTTGGCCTTTTCCAGCACCATTTCGGCGACCTGAATGTGCCGTTGTGGCGGCTCATCGAATGTCGAGCTGATGACTTCGCCCTTCACCGTGCGCTGCATGTCCGTGACTTCTTCCGGACGCTCGTCAATGAGGAGCACAATCAGGGCGACTTCAGGGTGGTTGGTGGTGATGGAATTGGCCATGGACTGGAGCATCATGGTCTTACCGGTGCGCGGCGGCGCGTTGATCAGCCCGCGCTGACCCTTGCCGACGGGGCAGAGAAGGTCGAGCACGCGGCCGGTCAAATTGTCCTTGGTCGTTTCCATCTTCAGCCGGCCCTGGGGGTAGAGAGGCGTGAGGTTATCAAAGAAAATCTTGTTGCGTGCGACTTCGGGGTCCTCGAAATTGACCGCTTCGACTTTGATCAAGGCGAAATACCGTTCGCCGTCTTTGGGAGGCCGCACCTGCCCCGAAACGGTATCGCCGGTTCGGAGGTCGAACTTGCGGATTTGTGACGGCGACACATAGATGTCGTCCGGGCCCGGCAGATAGTTGTATTCCGGGGCTCGCAGGAAGCCAAAGCCGTCGGGCAGGCATTCCAGTACGCCTTCCGAAAAGATCAGGCCGCTCTTTTCCGTTTGCGCGCGCAGGATCTGAAAGATCAACTCCTGCTTTCGCATGCCACTGGCGCCGGGAATATTCAATTCCTTGGCGATCTTTGCCAGATCGGTGATGTTCTTTTCCTTGAGCTCAGCCAGGCTGATGCTCACTTGATTATTTCCTTCTGTACTTGTCTCTTTTGCCATATATCCTGACTTTTATTTTTTTGTTAAAGGTGTTGTGGTACTTGACCCTGTCTTCCCGGAATGGACCGCGTGGTGGTGTACCGTCCGGCGGAACGATAGTTCCCGCCAGGGTGGGCAAACCAAACTGTCTGCAACCGGAAGCAGCCTCTGGGCTTGACGTTCTTCCAGCCTGCGGGTGCAGGCTGTGCCCGGAAACTACAACTTAGTTGGTCAAACTCGTGTCTTTATCGGCGCCACTGTTGAAAGCTTCCGTAACGGGCGCAACGCCAGTGTGCTCCAGTGGCACAAGCGGGCGCTCCAGCGCAATTTGTAACACTTCGTCCATTGTCTCTACGAAATGTATTTTCAGGCTGGAGAGAATCTCCTGGGGGATGTCCGCCAGGTCCTTCTCATTGTCCTTCGGAAGCACTATGGTACGCAAGCCCATTCGATGGGCGGCCAGTAACTTTTCCTTGACCCCGCCAATGGGCAGAACCTTGCCGCGAAGGGTGATTTCTCCGGTCATGGCGACATCGCAGCGCACGGGAATTTTCGTGAGGGCGCTGACGATGGAGGTGCAAATAGTGATGCCGGCGGAAGGACCGTCCTTCGGGATAGCGCCTTCGGGCACGTGGACGTGAATATCCAGCGTGCGATAGAAATCCTTTTCGAGACCGAGTGAGGCAGTACGCGAACGGACGTAACTCATGGCGGCTTGCGCCGATTCCTGCATAACGTCACCGAGCTTGCCGGTCAGAATCGGGCGGCCCTTGCCTTCCATGGTCGTGGCTTCCACGGCCAGAACGGAGCCACCGACTTCGGTCCAGGCCAGGCCGGTGGTTAATCCGACTTCGTTCTGCTTTTCCAGCCAGAATTCGCGGTATTTGAGGACGCCGAGGAATTCGTTCACATTGGCGGCAGTAATCTGAACGCTCGTTTCGGACCCATCGGCCACCACGCGCCGCGCCATCTTGCGGGCGATGTTCTGAATTTCGCGTTCCAAGTTGCGCACACCCGCTTCATGCGTGTAGTAGCGGATCATGTGCAGTAAGCCTTCGTCGGTGAAGGTCAGGTTCTTGTCGGTCAGGCCGGTCGCTTCTTGCGAACGCTTGACGAGGAAGCGCTTGGCGATTTCCAATTTTTCCTGCTCGGTGTAGCCGGGCAGCCGCAGAATTTCCATGCGGTCCTGCAAGGGCTGCGGAATGGTGTGGAGCACATTGGCCGTGCAAACGAACATAACCTTCGAGAGGTCGTATTCCACGTCCAAATAGTGGTCGGTGAATCCGTGATTCAGCTCCGGGTCGAGCACCTCCATGAGCGCCGCCGACGGATCGCCGCGGAAGTCCGTGGACATCTTGTCCACTTCATCCAGCACGAAGATAGGGTTGATGGTCGTGGCCTTCTTCATCATCTGGATGATTTGGCCAGGCAGGGCGCCAATGTACGTACGGCGATGGCCGCGAATCTCCGCTTCATCACGCACGCCACCGAGCGAGACGCGCACAAACTTCCTTCCCGTAGCGTGGCCGATCGACATGGCCAAAGAAGTCTTGCCAACGCCTGGCGGGCCGACAAAGCACAGGATGGAGCCCTTAGGGTTCTTCACGAGTTGGCGAACGGCGAGAAATTCCAGGATGCGTTCCTTGATCTTTTCCAACCCGTAGTGCTCTTTGTTCAGAATTTCTTCCGCCGCTTTGATGTCGCGAATTTCCTTGGAACGTTTTTTCCAGGGTACAGCCAGCAACCAATCAATGTAGTTGCGGCTCACCGTCGACTCCGCGGACATCGGAGGCATCAACTCGAGGCGCTTCAATTCCGTGGAGGCCTTTTCGTGGACATCCTTGGGCATGCCAGCGGCGTCAATCTTCTTCTTCAGCTCTTCCGTTTCGTTCTTTTCGCCGCGGCCGAGCTCCTTTTGAATGGCTTTCAGTTTTTCGTTGAGGTAATACTCTTTTTGCGCCCGCTCCATCTGGCGCTTAACGCGGGTATTGATGTTGCGGTCCACGTTCAGCTTTTCCAGCTCAATTTCGAGAATGTCACCGACGCGGTTGAGGCGCTCCAGTGGGTCCGCGGTTTCCAGCAAGTCCTGCTTCTCGTCCACGGGCAGTTGCAGGTTCGCGGCAATGGTATCTGAAAGGCGAGAGGGATCATCCACTCGGGCTGCGGCGATCATAGTGTCGTAGTTGAGGCTCTGGGAAAGCTTGATGAATTGCTCATACAGGCCAGTAACCTTTTGAACCAATTGCTCGACCTGCGGGGTGGTCTCGAGCTTGGCAGTGAGCAGGCGGATGGTCGTCCGGAAAAATCCTTCGTCGGTCGAGACGGAAAGAGCGCGGGCGCGTTCCACCCCTTCCACCAGCACTTTGATGTTTCCATCTGGGAGCTTGACGCTCTGCACGATGTTCGCGAGCGTTCCGACCGCGTAAATCTCTTCGGGCTTGGGGTCGTCTACAGAGGCGTCGTGCTGCGTGGAGAGGAAAATCTTCTTATCGCTGGCCAAGGCTTCTTCGAGAGCGCGCACGCTCGCTTCGCGCCCGACGATGAACGGCGTCATCTGCTGCGGGAAGATGACCATATCCCGCACCGGCATCATCGGCACGCGCTTCATTTCCTGTTTTTCGCGGTTAAACATGCAGGCCCCTGAACTCCCTTTGCCGGCGCAATCCCGGCCCAGCCGAAGAATCCCGATTCTTTAGGGGGGGTCGGAACTCCGGCTCCGACATCGATCGTTGCAAATT